>Ga0116193_1000387_pt1 | contig 42479 bp, 46 predicted proteins | sample AD_UKC115_MetaG_FD_89892 | JGI IMG/M metagenome (GOLD analysis project Ga0116193, IMG submission 89892) | Active sludge microbial communities of municipal wastewater-treating anaerobic digesters from Hong Kong - AD_UKC115_MetaG | ecosystem: Engineered > Bioreactor > Anaerobic > Digestate... | reverse complement strand
AGCGTGATCGGCGCCTGTGCGCGTCTGCTGCGGCCGGGTGGCCGGCTCATCCTGGCCACGCTGAACCGCACGCCGGCCGCGTTCGCACTGGCGATCCTCGGTGCCGAATACGTGCTCGGTCTGCTGCCGAAGGGAACGCATCGCTATGCACGCTTCATCCGTCCGAGCGAACTCGCCGGCGCCGTGCGTGCAGCATGTCTCGAACTCGAGGACGTGAGCGGCCTCGCCTACGATCCGTTCACGCGCCGGGCGCGGTTGACCACGTCCGTCGCCGTGAACTACCTGGCCTGCGCACGCAAGCCCGAATGAACGGCAATGGCTCGCGCTACAAGGCCGTGCTGTTCGACCTCGATGGAACCCTGGTCGACAGCGCGCCCGACCTGATCGCGGCGATGGACCGGCTCAGGGCCGAACTCGGTGAGCCCCCCTGCGTGGCCGATGCGGTGCGGCGGGTCGTCTCGCGCGGCGGCCGGGCGATGCTGCGTGCGGCGTTCCCGGAGGCGGACGAGGCACGTATCGAAATCCTGCTGCCGCGTTTCCTCGAGATCTATTCACAGCATCTAGCGGCCGCGACGCGGCCCTACGACGGCGTGACCGAACTGCTGGCCGCACTCGAGGCGGGCGGGTTGCGCTGGGGGATCGTGACCAACAAGGCTGGCTGGCTCGCACGGCCCCTGCTCGAGCGGCTCGGCCTCGCCGGGCGCTGCGCCGCGCTCGTCGCTGGCGATTGCCTGCCGGTGCGCAAACCCGACCCGGCACCGGTGCGGCATGCCTGCGCACTGGCCGGACTCGATCCTGGCGACTGCCTGTTCGTCGGCGATGACCGCCGTGACATCGAGGCCGGGCACGGAGCGGGGACGGTCACGGTCGCGGCGGCGTGGGGCTATCTCGACGGCGAGGATCCGGCCGACTGGGGCGCCGACCACGTCCTGGCGCGACCGGCCGATCTGCTCGGCCTGCTCGGTACGGATCGATGAGCGCATCCGATCCGGTCTTCGTGGGTTTCGTCGGCAAGCTGCTCGCCGCCTATCCGGACTACGCCGTCCTGCGCGCCTATCTGCAGGATGCGACGGGGCAGCGCCAGCTGGCCTATGAATGCCTGGTCGCCGAACTGGAGCACGCGGCTTACGCGATCGCGGAACCGCAGGTCGCCGCGGCCAAGCTGCACTGGTGGAGTGAGGAACTCGAACGCATGGAGCATGGCGCGGCCAGTCACCCGCTGACGCAGGGGCTGTCCGCCGACGAGCACGCCGTTCGGCATGCATCCGACCTCCCGGCGCGCCTGCTCGAAGGGGCCATCGCGCAGATCGAGCCGCCGAGTCCGGGCGATCTCGCGGGCCAGCTCGCGATCATGGAGCGGTTCTACCTGCCGCTCGCGGAACTCGATCCGGCGCCATTCCCGCGCGATCCGCGGGTGCTCGCTGCGGTGGCGCGCGCCCGGGCGCTCGCACGTCTGCTGCGCGAACTGAGTCTGCCGTCCGGCGCGTCGCGCGAAGGACGGCTCGCCGTGCCGCTGAACCTGCTCGCCCGGCACCAGCTCGTGCGCGACGATCTCGTGGACGAGCGGCGGGCTGCACCCGCGGTGCGCGAGCAGCTCGCCGCACTGGACGAAGCGGGTGCCGCGATCCGGCCGGCTCTGGCCGATGCCAGCCTGCCGCTGCGCTTGCGGGTGCGGCTCGACGCACGCCTCATTGCCCGTGCGCGACGTAACGCATCGCCGCTGCCGCTGCTGCGCGCCGCGCGCGGGCGGCTGTCGCCGCTCGCGTTCTGGATCGCCTGGCGCGAGGCGCGCCGCGCACCGCGCACGCACGCCAGCCCTGCCTGAATCGGCCTGCAGCGGATTGCTGTTACGCTGTTGACATCCTCTGGACGCGGCAGGCGCTAGCGTCCTCCATCTCGGGCAGCCAGCCCGTGCCGAGGGAATACCATGCGCATCATCGACAACGCCCTGCGCGCCATGCCCGACATCGCCAACGAAGCCCGTCCCGGTGTGGCCGGAATGCTGGACTGGGTCGGCATGAGCGACATCGAAGTGCCGCTCCTGCTGGCCGGCCAGGACGGCCGTGCCGTGCAGACCGGCGCGCGCGTAACCGCCTACGTCAATCTCGCACGGCCCGAAGTACGCGGCATCCACATGTCGCGGCTGTACCTGCACGTCGATCGCTCGCTGACCGGCGAACCGCTCACGCCGTGTTCGCTGCGCCGCCTGCTCAAGGACTTCCTCGATTCGCACGCCGATCTCTCGGACCGCGCCTTCGTGCGTATCGCCTTCGACCATCTGATGCGCCGGCCGGCGCTCATGAGCGACAACAGCGGCTGGAAGTCCTACCCGGTCGAGATCTCGGCGAGCCAAGAGCAGGGGCAGTTCACGCTGGAACTCGGTTGCCGGATTGTCTATTCGAGCACGTGTCCGTGCTCGGCGGCGCTCGCGCGGCAGTTGATCCAGGAGCGCTTCACCGCCGACTTCCGGCGCGACGAACCACTCGATCACGATGCGGTGCTGGCCTGGCTCGGCAGCGAACAGGGCATCTGCGCCACGCCGCACAGCCAGCGCAGCACCGCCGAAGTGCGCGTGCGCCTGACGCCCGGCTTCGACTTCCCGCTCATCGATCTTATCGATCGCGTCGAGGGGGCTCTGAAGACGCCCGTGCAGACGGCCGTCAAGCGCGTCGACGAGCAGGCTTTCGCACGCTTGAACGGCGAGAACCTGATGTTCTGCGAAGACGCCGCGCGGCGCATCCAGCAGGCGCTCGATGCAGACGAGCGCGTGGTCGATTTCTGGGTCCGTGCCACGCATTATGAAAGCCTGCATCCGCACAACGCCGTCGCCATCGCGACCAAGGGCGTGGCCGGCGGCTATACCGCGGCCGGCGGCCTGCGCGAGATGGCGGTCCGTGGCTGAGCGCGTTGCCGTCTCTCAAAATCCATGTGGGGTAGCGTCGGGACTGACGTGAGTGGCCCGGGCGCTTAGACCGACCACCATTCTCCGGCCGGCCTGCGTTCGGCACCTACGAACGCAGGCGCCTGGCAGGCTCTACAACCGGTATGTCGGCAGATCAATCGGCGAGGCGCCAATGCCGCGACTAGGCGATTCAGCTCGCCGGCGAGTGGGAGGGCTGGGCTGGGAACCTCGTGTACTGGGATCGACCGCCGCGCAATCCAGGTTCCGACGACATGCGAGACAGGGTCGACATGCCGACAGCCGAGTGCTGATCGCAGTATCTGCATGCCCGGCGCCGGTTCCAGTTCATCCAGCTCGCCCAACATGCTCGGGTTGAGCAACACGACATTCTCGCGCAGCGCGCTAACCTGGCCGAACGCAACGCAACGTGTGGTGAATCCACGGCGCGCCACAGCGTGTCGCCAGGCGAGCAGACGGCGCGGCACGTGGATAACGGCCTCGCTGCCGAGCATGCCGCAAGTCAGACTGTGCTCACCGGTCACTCGCAGTAGCTCGGCGGTATATGCATCCATGATCAGGCGCTTGTTGCTGCGCCGCACTGCACGACAGACAGTGATCAGCCGATCAACATCCAGCGACGGCATCCAGATCAGGCTCAGGCCTTCCGCGCGTCGCAGACAGCGCAGATAAGCTATTTCCGCATCGACTTCCGAATGCGTGGCTGCATGGTTGGGAGGCAGCCGGTGGCCGTCGATCAGCAGCACATCGACGTCGGTCGGCGGATAGCGCAGCAATGCTTCGAACAGGACGGGATTGCGCCCGAGATGACGGATATTGCCGCAATAGAAAAGCCGACGTCCCTCCGCCTCGATCAGCAGATCGAAACTATCGTTCGCGGAATGGTCGGCAAGGAACGGCGTGACGATGAACGGACCGATGCGGACCGGCATACGGTGCCGCCACCAGACCACGGGGCGCCGGGAAATCCGTGATTTACCGTGCCATTCGGCGGCGTGCTCGAGCACGGCATGTGCGCCGGGGCCGATCAGCAGGGGAACATCCACGTTCAGTGTGGCCAGCACCGTCAGCAGGGTCGGGCCCGGGTTCGCGCTTAACACGCCGATTGGCAGACTCGCACAGTCGGCTATGGCGCGCGCAGTAGTCATCGCGCCAGCCGGAAGGCAGGGATCAAGGATCAGGCGCTGTCCGGCAGCGGCGATCTCGACGCACCGGTAATGTGCATGAGGTGTATCTTCCTGGAAGTAGACTTTCATAGAATCCGGGTAATCGAAGCCCCTTTTTCACAGATTCTAGGTTTATGCGGATGGGCTGACAGCCGGTGTTTCCCCGTGTTCACCCTGCCAGTAACGATACATTATCTCTTATGTCGAGAAACCAACGTCATCCGTTGGCAGTGTTGGCTGCGGCACATCGCCGCGATACCGCGACGGTACTATGCCGTACGGGTGTGCCGCATTTCCGGTCTCGAACCTCAGGCTGGGTCCGGGTCTATCGTTGTGCTTTAGCTAGCCGGTGACGGCAGCAGGGCTGGGTCGAGGCGCACCTCGAACCAGCTGAAACCCCAGTGGATGTGCGGTCCGCTCGCGCGTCCGGTGGCTCCGGCCGTACCGATGACCTGCCCACGGCGCACGCTGTCGCCGACCTTCACGTCGAGACGGCTCATGTGCAGGAACGAACTGTTCAGGCCGAAGCCATGATCGATCAGCACCGTGCCGCCGGTCAGCACGAGGTCCGGAGCGGCGAACGTCACGATGCCCGGTGCCGGCGCGGCGACCGGCGTGCCGGTCGGCACGGCGATGTCGAGGCCGAGATGCGGCGACTTCGGCGTGCCGTTGTCGATGCGCTGGCTGCCGTAGACCCCGCTGATCCGGCCCCTGGCGGGCAGGGCGAAGCCGCCGAGGAAGTCCTCGCGCCCGTCGTCACGACGGCGCGCCTCGGCGACCTGGGCCTGTTCCTCGGCGATGCGTCTGGCCGTCTCCGGATCCGGCGTCACCGTATGCTGTGGCAGACCGTCGACCCGTTCGATGCGATACCGCCGCGCCGTGACGGCGAGACGCCGGGTTTCCTCATGACCATCGGCATGGCGGATCGTGAGCGTGACGTGCGCCGGCGCATCGCGATCCAGGCCGAACACGAACACGCCATCCGGGCCGATGCGCAGCGGTCGCCCGTCGAGTTCGAGGTGTGTGCCGGGCGGGCCGCGGCCAATCACGAGCTGGCCCTGCTGGATCTTCGCGGGCAGCTGCAGCCGGGGCTTTCCGTCGTGTGATGCCGCGCTCGCCGGAAGCGAGCCAAGGCCCAGCACCAACAGGCCGGCGACGATGGCGCGCAGGGCCGCTCGCCGTTCGCCGCCGTACACACACCCTGGGATGGTTCCGGACTCGGGCGATACCGTCACCGTGCGAACTCCAGGCGCTCGCCGAGCCGGCTGGCATCGATGCGCGAGCCATCCCAAGCGAGATGACCATTGACCCAGGTCGCGGCGATCGACGTGCGGAACGTGTGGCCCTCGAATGGCGACCAGCCGCAGCGCGAGAGCACTTCCCCGCGGTGCACCGCATGCGGCCGGTGCGGATCGACGAGCACGAGATCGGCGTGGTAGCCCTCGCGCAGGAAGCCGCGCTCCTTCACGTCGAACAAGCGCGCCGGCGCGTGGCTCGTCGCCTCGACGATCCGCTCAAGCGCGAGTCGCCCGTCGAAGTGCTGCTCGAGTGCGCACTGCAGCGCGAACTGCACGAGCGGCAATCCGGATGGCGCCTTCTCGTAGTCCTGGGACTTTTCCTCGAGCGTGTGCGGCGCGTGGTCGGTGGCGAGCACGTCGATGCGGCCGTCCGCGACCGCAGCGATCAGGGCATCGCGATCCGTCGCCGACTTGATCGCCGGATTGCACTTGATGAAGTTGCCGAGGCGCGGGTAATCGGCGTCGCTGAAATGCAGGAAATGCACGCAGGTCTCGGCGGTGATGCGCTTGCCGTCGAGCGGGCCGGGCGCGAACAGCGCGAGCTCCTCGGCCGTCGAAATGTGCAGGATGTGCAGCCGCGTGCCGTGACGGCGGGCGAGTTCCACCGCGAGCCGTGAGGATTTCAGGCAAGCCTCGCGCGAGCGGATGTACGGATGGCGCTCGACCGGGATCGTCGAGCCGAACCGCGCCCGTTCGGCGGCGAGGTTGGCCTCGATCGTCGGCGTGTCCTCGCAGTGCGTCACCACGATCACTGGCGCGTCGTGAAAGATGCCGTCGAGTGTGGCCGGATCATCGACCAGCATGTTGCCGGTCGAGGCGCCCATGAAGATCTTGATGCCGCAGGCTGCGCGCGGATCGAGACGACGGATGGTGTCCAGGTTGTCGTTGGTCGCGCCGAGATAGAAGGCGTGATTCGCCAGCGACTTCGCCGCGGCGCGCGCGTATTTGTCCGCGAGCGCCGGCAGCGTCGTCGTCGTCGGCTTCGAGTTCGGCATCTCCATGTAGCTGGTGATGCCGCCGGCCACCGCGGCGCGCGATTCGGTCGCGAAATCGGCCTTGTATTCGAGGCCCGGTTCGCGGAAGTGCACCTGGTCGTCGATCATGCCGGGCAGCAGCCATCTGCCGCCGGCATCGAAGATACGCTCATCGTTGCGCGCAGAGAGATCGCCACCGATCGCATCGATGCGACCATTGCGCACGCGCAGGTCGGCGCCGCAGCGGCGTCCTTCGTTGACCAGCTCGGCATTGCGGATCAGCCAGTTCGTCATGGATGTGATTCCGTGCAGCGGCAGCGACGAAAGCCGAAGGTGGAGGGCACCGGATCGATGCCGCCATCGCACAAGGGTTGACAGCGTGCCAGTCGCCATGCCGCGAGCAGGCTGCCGCGACCGGCGCCGAAGCGCGCGACGGCGATACGCGCGTACTCGGAGCAACTCGGTTGGAAACGGCAGCGCGTGCCGAGCAGCGGGCTCAGAGCACGTCGGTAGAAAGCGAGCAGGAAGAGTATCAGCCGGGCCACTTGGGGTATGCGACAATCCACGCCAGAGCAGTAGGGAAACGCGGGTTCGGCGGCGGTTGCCGGTGCTGGGCAGTTAGGCTATAACACGCCGCCGCCTAGCCACAATGGTGAACGGAAATGGCGAAAAGCATGCGTGGTCCCGCGAAGAGGGCTGCTGCCAAGGGCAAGTCCGCGCCCAGTGCGAAGCAGGCGGGAAAGAAGGTTGCCACAGCGACGAAGAAGCCTGTCGGCAGGACTGTCAAGCCGGTCGTGAAACCGGTTCGGGCCGCCACGGCGAAGAAGGCGTCGAGCGCGGCCAAGAAGCCGGCAACGGCGGCGAAGAAGGCGGCCACGAAGAAGATCGTCGCCAAGCCCAAGCCGCAAGTTGCCGCGAAGCCCGTGTCGGCCAAGGCCAGGAAGGCCCTGCCGCCACAGAAGAAAACCACGACGCGCACGCAGGCATCGGTCGGATCGGCGGCGAAGCCGGCCAGGACGGCGCCTGCGAAGCCGATCAAGGCAGCTCCCGCCAAGCCTGCCGCTCCGGCACCACGCGCGGTTTCCCCTGCAAGACCCGCCGTCGCGAAGACGGTGGCCAAGCCGGTCCAGGCTTCGAACGCAGCCAGCAAGCCCGTTCCGAGCGCGGCACCGGCCTCACCCAGCCAGGCCACGAACAAGCAAGTGAAGTCCGAAGACAATTCCAAGATGCGAAAAGGCGTCATTTCGCCGGCCTCCTCCGGTACCGGCATCACCATGGAAGGTGGCCGCTACGCGCTGGCCGCCACGACCCATGTCGAACTGCCGCCCGGTTATCGCCCCTCGTCGGATGACGAGGAGTACATGAGCCCGATGCACCTCGCCTACTTCCGCAACAAGTTGCGCGAGTGGCGCGACCAGCTCGTGGAGGAGTCCAAGCAGACCATCGACAACCTGCGTGACGAGGTCCGTGATATCGGTGACGAAGCCGAACGCGCGACCCGCGAGACCGAGAACTCGCTCGAACTGCGCACGCGTGATCGCTACCGCAAGCTGATCGCGAAGATCGACAAGGCGCTCAAGCGGATCGAGGAAGGGCGTTACGGCTACTGCGAGGAGACCGACGAGGAAATCGGCATCGAACGCCTCGAGGCACGCCCGATTGCAACCCTGTGTCTCGACGCGCAGGAACGCTGGGAACATCGCCAGAAGCAGATGGGCGATTGATTCACCGCCGGCCTGCGGCGCTCGGCGTCGCGGAGCAGCCGGGGCGCACCATTGGGAACAGGAAGCCCGGATCGCGTCGCGCGGTCCGGGTTCTTCGTTTGCGTGCGAAGGGCGCCGGTGGCGCAGGGCGCGTGGCGCGTCCTGGCAAGCGCTCAGTCTGATTCGAGCGCACGCGCCGCGTGCTGTCGGATCGTCTTCAGCATGGCCGCGAGGCCGTTCGAGCGGGTCGGCGAGAGATGCTTGGCAAGGCCGATGGCCTCGATGAAGCGCGGTTCGGTGGCGAGGATTTCCTGCGCCGGCCGACCCGAATAGACGCGCAGCACCAAGGCGATGAGGCCGGCCACGATCGAAGAATCGCTGCCGGCCTGGAATTCGAGGCGCCGGGCATCGCCGCTCGCCGCGAGCCATACCTGCGACTGGCAACCGTGCACGCGATGCGCGTCGTCCTTGAGTTCCTCGGGGAACGGCGACAGTTTGCGGCCGAGGTCGATCAGGTACTGATAACGCTCGGTCCAATCGCCGAAGAACGCGAACTCCTCGACGATCGCGTCCTGGGCGGCTGTGGCGGAAGCGTCCATGGGCGGCTCAGACAGGGCATTCATCGGTCTGCACGGTCTTCCAGCGTGGCCCATGCGGCGTGTCCTCGATCGCCACGCCCATCGCGAGCAGCTCGGCACGGATGCGATCGGCCGTGGCGAAGTCGCGCGCCTTCTTCGCCGCCTGACGTGCCTCCACGAGGGACTGGACGTGGCTCTCGTCGATTTGCCGCCTCGACAACGCCTGCCGGAACCAGTCCTCGGGAGATTGGCGAAGCAGGCCGAGCAGTTCCGCTGCGCCGAGCAGGGCGCCCTTGGCCTGGCGGCGCGTGGCCGGATCGTTGGCACGGCGTGCGGCATCGGCAAGTCGGGCGAGTTCGGCGAATGCTTCGGGGGTGTTGAGGTCGTCGAGCAAGGCGCCTTCGAAGGCCATCGGAACGACGAGGTCAGACGGTGCCGGTTCGACGTCGGCGAGATCGCGCAGCACGCCGTACCAGCCGTCGAGCGTCGCGCGGGCCTGCCTGAGCGCGGCATCGGACCAGTCCAGCGGCTGCCGGTAATGGGCCTTCAACAGCAGGAAGCGCAGCACTTCGGCAGGCTGCTGGCCGAGCAGCTCATGCAGCACGAGCACGTTGCCGAGCGATTTCGACATCTTGCGCCCGTCGAAAGTGAGCATGCCATTGTGCAGCCAGTAGCGGGCGAATACCTTGCCGCCGTGTGCGCAGGTACTCTGCGCGACCTCATTCTCATGATGCGGGAACTGCAGATCGACGCCACCGGCATGGATGTCGATGGTCTCGCCGAGGTGCGCCTCGCACATCGCCGAGCATTCGATGTGCCAGCCCGGACGGCCGCGTCCCCACGGACTGTCCCAGCCCGGCAGGTCCGGCGTGGAGGGTTTCCACAGTACGAAATCGGCCGGGTCGCGCTTGTACGGCGCGACTTCGACGCGGGCACCAGCGAGCATTTCCTCGGTCGAGCGGCCGCTGAGCCGGCCATAGTCCGGGAAGCTTTCCACGTCGAACAGCACGTGGCCTTCGGCGGCGTAGGCATGACCGTTCGCGATCAGTCGTTCGCAGATGGCCACGATCTGCGGGACATGTGCGGTGGCATGCGGCTCGATATCCGGCGGCTCGACGCCGAGTCTGGCCATGTCTTCGCGGTAGGCTGCGGCAAAGCGCGCGGTGATCACGTCGATCGGCACACCTGCCTCGTGCGCCGCCGCATTGATCTTGTCGTCGACGTCGGTGATGTTGCGTGCGTAGACCACACGCGGATAGTGCCGGCGCAGCAGCCGGGCGAGCAGGCCGAACACGACCGGCGGCCGGGCGTTGCCGATGTGCACGTAGTTGTAGACGGTCGGGCCGCAGACGTACATCGTCACGCGCTGCGGATCCTGCGGAACGAAGTCCTCGACGCGACGCGTGAAGGTGTTGTGGAGACGCAGGTTCATGGGGCGTATGCCTCGGGCTTTGCACGATTGTAACAGCGCCTCGTCCTTGCTCCGCCGGCCGTCTGTGGCCACCGGCCGTCTGCTGCCTGAAGGGCAGTGAAGGGACATCCGATCTGCCCGGATGGCCTTAGCGCGGATTCAGTCAGACGGTGGTTAAATCATCGTCAACCCATGGGCGGAACGCGCAGATCCGGCGGAATCCGGGTACGCGGCACCGGAAACGGCGCCGGGTTGCAGGCATGGTGCCGAAGCGACTGGGGCGTTTCCGCTAACCCGTATCGTGGAGGTAGTCATGTTCGCGAAATTTCCCGTAATTGCCCTTGCCGTTTCGCTCGGCCTGCTCGCGGCTCCCGGTGTGCGCGCCCAGGACGAGCGCCGCTATGGTGACGACAACGTGCACTACGCCTGGGCGGACGTGCTGCGTGTCGATCCCGTCTACGACTACGTGCGTACCAGTCGCCCGGAGCGCGAGTGCTACGACGAGCGCGTGGTGCGCCGCGAGGACCGGCGTGGCAACAACACCGGTGCGACCGTGCTTGGCGCGATCATCGGTGGTGCACTCGGCAACCAGGTCGGCAAGGGCGACGGCCGCAAGGCTGCGACCATCGCCGGCGCGGTGGCCGGCGGCGCGATCGGCCACAATGCCGCCAAGCGTGACGATCGTACGTACACCGATGTCGAAACCCACTGCCGTCAGGTCGATGGCGGCTACGAAGAGCGCCGTGTGGTCGGTTACGACGTCGAATACCGCTACCGTGGCGAGACCTATATGACGCGACTGAATTACGACCCGGGTGACCGGCTGCGCGTGCGTGTGGCGGTCACGCCTGCGGATTGAAACGCACCGGCCTCGGCCTTGTTGCACTGCATAAAACTTCCGTGCCATCATCCGGCCGTCCAGCTACCGTGCCGCCGATGAACTCGATCTTCCACACCGCCGACGTCCTGACCAGCGCCCGCATGGCTGCCGGCATGACCTCGCGTGCGCGCCGACCGGTTCCCTGCATTCCGGCCGGGTAAGCTGTCGATCACGCGCGTCACATGAACGACCAAGCCCGGCCCTCGCGCCGGGCTTTTTGTTTTCCGCCCAGGGGAAATCCGATGAGCCTCCGCCATTTTCTGACCACGCAGGACTGGTCTCGCACCGAACTCGATGCGCTGCTGGACGACGCCGCGCGGTTCAAGCGCTCACGCCACGGACAGCAGCTCGCCGGCAAGTCGATTGCCTTGCTGTTCTTCAACTCGTCGATGCGCACGCGCACCAGCTTCGAGCTCGGCGCGCACCAGCTGGGCGGCAAGGCGATCGTGCTCGCGCCGGGCAAGGATGCCTGGGGCATCGAGTTCGAGCCAGGTGCACTGATGGACGGCGAGGCCGAGGAGCACATCGCCGAGGTCGCGCGCGTGCTCTCGCGCTATGTCGACCTGATCGGCGTGCGTGCGTTTCCGAAGTTCAAGGACTGGGCCATCGACCGCGAGGACCGCGTGATCAAGGCCTTCGCGAAGTACTCCACGGTACCCGTCATCAACCTCGAGACGATCACGCATCCGTGCCAGGAACTCGCTCACGTCATGGCGCTGAAGGAGCGCTTCGGCAGCCTGCAGAACCGCAAGTATGTGCTGACCTGGACCTACCACCCGAAAGCGCTCAACACGGCCGTCGCGAACTCCGCGCTGCTGATCGCCACGCGCTTCGGCATGGACGTGACCCTGCTGTGTCCGACGCCGGAATACGCGCTCGACGAGCGCTACCTGCAGCTCGCCGCGCAGAACGTCGCCGAGAGCGGCGGCAGCCTGCGCGTCAGCCATGACATCGAATCAGCCTATCGTGGGGCCGATGTCGTATACGCGAAGAGCTGGGGCGCATTGCCGTACTTCGGCCGCTGGGAGGATGAAAAGCCCATCCGCGACGCGCATCGCCATTTCATCGTCGACGAAGCGAAGATGGCCCTCACCAACCATGGCGTGTTCAGCCATTGCCTGCCCCTGCGCCGCAACATCAAGGCCACGGATGCCGTGATGGACTCGCCGGCCTGCATCGCCATCGACGAGGCGGAGAACCGCCTGCACGTGCAGAAGGCGGTGATGGCGGCGCTCGTTGCACAGGGCGTGACGAGCCGGGATGCGGGGCCGGGGACCGGAACCCCGGGGCTCGGCTGAATGTTTCACTGATGATTTAACTTACACTTTTATCTTCGGAGTTCGACAACATGTCGCCGCAATCCGCTTCTCCGGGTCCCGGGTCCTCGGTCTCCGGGCCCGGCCCCAAGGACATCGTCCTCGCCTTCTCGGGCGGTCTCGATACCAGCTTCTGCATTCCGTGGCTCAGGGAACGCGGCTGGCGCGTGCACACGGTGTTTGCCGATACCGGCGGTGTGGATGCCGAGGAGCGTGCGTTCATCAAGGCGCGTGCGGCCGAGCTCGGTGCCGCCTCGCATGTCACGGTCGATGGAGGCCCGGCGATCTGGAACGGTTTCGTGAAGCCCTTCGTCTGGGCGGGTGAAGGCTACCAGGGCCAGTATCCGTTGCTCGTTTCCGACCGTTATCTGATCGTCGAGGCGACGCTGGAACGCTGCCGGCAGCTCGGCACGCGAGCCGTAGCCCATGGCTGCACCGGCATGGGCAACGACCAGGTGCGCTTCGATCTGGCCGTGAAGGCGCTCGGCGATTACGAGATCGTCGCGCCGATCCGCGAGATCCAGCGCGACCACAAGGAAGTGCGTGCCTACGAGCAGCATTACCTCGAGGAACGCGGTTTCGGCGTGCGTGCCAGGCAGAAGAGCTACACGATCAACGAGAACCTACTCGGCGTGACCATGTCTGGCGGCGAGATCGACCGCTGGGAGGCGCCGGGCGAGGGCGCGCGCGGCTGGTGCGCGCCGCGCGCGGCGTGGCCGGATGCGCCGCTGCGTGCGACGCTCGCGTTCGAGAGCGGCGAGGCCGTCGCACTCAACGGCGAGCGGCTCGCCGGGCACGTCATCCTCGCCAGACTCAATGCACTGTTCGCCGCGTACGGCGTCGGCCGTGGCCTGTATACCGGCGACACGACCATCGGCCTGAAGGGCCGTATCGTGTTCGAGGCGCCGGGCCTCGTCACCCTGCTCACCTCGCATCGCGCGCTCGAGGAGGCCGTCCTGTCGCGCCATCAGAATCGCTTCAAGCCGGACGTGGCGCGCAAGTGGATCGAGCTGGTCTATGAAGGCTTCTTCCACGACCCGCTGAAGACCGATCTCGAAGCCTTTCTCGCCTCGAGCCAGCGCTGCGTGAACGGCGAGGTCACGGTCGAGACGGCCGGCGGCAGCGTCTACGCCGTGGCGGTGAAGTCACCGCACATCCTCAATGCCAAGGGGGCGACCTATGCGCAGTCTGCCGACTGGGGCGTGGCCGAGGCCGAGGGCTTCATTCGTCTGTACGGCATGAGCACGACGCTGTGGGCCGAGGTCAACCGCCAGGCCGGAGGCGGGGTGGCGTGAGCACGGCGCTCGACACCACGCTGCGCCATCTCGCGGCGCTGGTCGCTTTCGACACGCAGAATCCGCCGCGTGCGATCGGCACCGGCGGGATCTTCGACTACCTGCGAACGCAACTTCCCGGTTTCGCGCACACGCTGACCGACCACGGTGCCGGTGCGGTCAGCCTGCTCAGCGTGCGCGGGCATCCCAAATTGCTGTTCAACGTGCATCTCGATACGGTGCCGGCCACGCCGACCTGGACGCGCAACCCGTACGAGCTGCTCGTCACGCAGCACCGCGCCATCGGCCTCGGTGCCTGCGACATCAAGGGGGCGGCTGCCGCGCTGCTGACCGCCGCACAGGTTGGCGATGGCGATTGTGCGTTCCTGTTCACGAGCGACGAGGAAGCCAACGACGCGCGCTGCGTTCCGGCCTTTCTCGCGCGGCCGCAGTCGTTCGAGGCCGTGATCGTCGCCGAGCCGACGCGCGCCGAGGCCGTGCTCGCGCATCGCGGTATCAGCTCGGTGCGCCTGCGCTTCGCGGGGCGCGCCGGGCATGCTTCCGGCGACAATGCGCTGGCTGACAGTGCGCTGCATCAGGCGGTGATCTGGGGCGCGCGAGCGCTCGACGTGGTCACCGGCCATGCCGATCAGCGTTTCGGTGGGCTCACCGGTCTGCGTTTCAACATCGGCCGTGTCGAGGGCGGCATCAAGGCCAATGTGATCGCGCCGTCGGCCGAGGTGCGCTTCGGCTTCCGCCCGCTGCCGTCGATGAGCACCGATGCGCTGCTCGAAACCTTCCGCGCCTGCGGCGAGACGGTGCCGGCTGAATTCGAGGAGACCTTCCGCGGCCCTCCGCTGCCGGCGGGAGACATCGCCGCGGCCGAAGCACGCCGGCTCGCCGCGCGCGATCTCGCCGACTGGCTCGGCCTGCCGATCGGCAATGCCGTCGATTTCTGGACCGAGGCTTCGCTGTTCTCGGCGGCCGGACTGACCGCGCTGGTCTGTGGTCCCGGCGACATCGCCCAGGCGCACACGGCCGACGAGTGGATCGCCCTCGACCAACTGCAACGCTACACGGACACCCTGATCAGGCTTTATGGACGCGCATAAGGAACTTCGCCAGACGATCATCCGGCTGCTCTCGAGCATGGCGAGCGCCAAGGAGATCCATCAGTACCTCAAGCGGTTCTCGCAGCTCGATGCGAAGCGCTTCGCCGTGGTCAAGGTCGGTGGTGCCGTGCTGCGCGACGATCTCGAAGCGCTGACCTCGTCGCTCGCCTTCCTGCAGCAGGTCGGCCTGACGCCGATCGTCGTGCACGGTGCGGGCCCGCAGCTCGACGTCGAGCTGTCGGCCGCGGGCATCGTCAAGCAGACCGTCGATGGCCTGCGCGTGACCTCGCCCGAGGCGCTGGCAATCGTGCGCAGCGTGTTCCAGGGCGAGAACCTGAAGCTCGTCGAGGCGCTGCAGTCGATCGACGCGCGCGCGACCTCGATCACCGGTGGCGTGTTCGAGGCCGATTACCTCGACCGCGATCGCTATGGGCTGGTCGGCCAGGTGCGCGCCGTGAACCTGGCACCGATCGAGGCTAGCTTGAAAGCGGGCTCGATCCCGGTCATCGCCAGCCTCGGCGAGACGCCGGGCGGACAGATCCTCAACGTCAATGCGGACTTCGCCGCGAACGAGCTGGTCAAGGTGCTGCAGCCTTACAAGATCATCTTCCTGACCGGCACAGGTGGCCTGCTCGACGGCGAAGGACGGGTGATCGACTCGATCAACCTCTCGACCGAATACGCCCATCTGATGGCGCAACCGTGGCTGCACTCCGGCATGCGCCTCAAGATCGAACAGATCAAGGACCTGCTCGACGACCTGCCACTGACGTCGTCGGTATCGATCACGCGACCCGCGGAACTTGCCAAGGAACTGTTCACGCACAAGGGCTCCGGCACGCTGGTGCGGCGCGGCGAGCGCGTGCTGCGCTTCGACGGCTGGAGCGACGTGGACCGCGAGCGCCTGCGTGCGCTGATCGAATCGAGCTTCGGCAGGCGCCTCGTCGATGATTACTTCGAGCGTACGCGGCTCCAACGCGCCTACGTCAGCGAGAACTACCGCGCCGCGGTGATCCTGACCGAGGAGGACGGCATCACCTATCTCGACAAGTTCGCCGTGCTCGACGATGCGCAGGGCGAGGGCCTGGGCCGTGCGGCCTGGCAGGTGATGCGCGAGGAGACGCCCCGCCTGTTCTGGCGGTCGCGACACGGCAATACGATCAATCACTTCTACTACGCCGAATCCGATGGCTGCTACAAGCAGGAGAAATGGAAGGTGTTCTGGTATGGCCTTGGCGGCTTCGACGAGATCGCGCGCTGTGTCGAGCACTGCCGCACGCGCCCGGCCACGCTGATCGATCGCTGAGCACGCGGGAGCGGACATGGCACAGACGAAGAAGACTCTCGGCATCGTCGGCGCGCGCGGTCACACCGGCGCGGAACTGATCCGGCTGATCGCGGGGCATCCGGATCTCGAGCTTGCCTTCGTGTCCTCACGCGAGCTGGCGGGCAGGCCGGTCCGCGAGACGCTAGCCGATTTCCCGGGGGATCTCGCCTACGAGAACCTCGCTGCCGAAGCGGTCGCCGCGCGCGGCGCGGATGCCGTCGTGCTGGCCCTGCCGAACGGCAAGTGCGCGCCGTGGGTCGAGGCGCTCGACCGTGCACGGCCGCAGACGGTCATCGTCGACCTCTCCGCGGACCATCGCTTCGATGCGCGCTGGTATTACGGCCTGCCGGAACTGACCCGTGCGCGTGCCGCAGGGCAGCGGCGAATCAGCAATCCGGGTTGCTACGCGACCGCGATGCAGCTCGCGATCGCGCCGCTGAAGGATCATCTCGCCGCGCCGCCGGCCTGCTTTGGCGTATCCGGTTATTCGGGGGCCGGTACCACGCCGTCGGATCGCAACGATCCGGCTAAACTGCACGACAATCTGATGCCATATTCGCTCGTCGATCACGTCCACGAGCGCGAGGTGACGCGTCAGCTCGGCATGCCGGTCGAGTTCATGCCGCACGTCGCGCCGCACTTCCGCGGCATCATCCTGACGGTGAATCTGTGGTTGCAACGGCCGGCGACGAGCGAGGCATTGCAGGCCGACTACCGGGCGTTCTACGCGGGCGAGCCGCTGGTGCGGATCGTCGAGGAAGCGCCGTGGGTCAGCCGCATTGCGGGCCGGCATCACTGCGAGATCGGCGGCTTCGCGGTCGCACCGGGCGGCAAGCGGGTGGTCGTCGTCGCCACCCTCGACAATCTTCTGAAGGGCGCGGCGACCCAGGCGTTGCAGAACCTGAATCTCGCGCTCGGTTTCCCCGAGATGGCCGGCATCCCGCTCGACGATAGCGGGATCGGAGCGGAGGACGCCGCATGAGCGGGCCTCGCGGCGCGTCCGGCATGGAGGACATGGCATGAGCGGTCTGCTCTGGCAGAAGTCCGGCGTGCGCGTTGACGAGCGCATCATGCGTTTCCTCGCCGGCGACGATGTGATCCTCGACCGCGAACTGTTCCTGCACGACATCGCCGCGAGTCAGGCGCATGTCGAGGGCCTCGCGCGGATTGGCGTCGTCAATGCGGTCGAGTGTACGGCGCTGGTGCGCGAACTCGCGGAACTCGCCGAAGATTTCCGCTGCGGACGCTTCGTGCTCGATGCGCGCCACGAGGATGGCCATTCGGCGATCGAAGCGCGCCTGACCGAACGCCTCGGTGACACTGGGCGGCGCGTGCATACTGGCCGCAGCCGCAACGACCAGGTGCTGGTCGCGAGTCGGCTATGGCTCAAGGCGAAACTTGGGGAACTCGCCGCAATTTGCCGCGCGATCGCTCGCGTCTGCCTCGACCGCGCGGCCGCCGAGGCGCTGCCGATGCCAGGCTATACGCATCTGCAGCGGGCGGTCGTCTCGTCCACCACGCTGTGGTTCGTCGGTTTCGCCGAGGCCTTCATCGACGACGCACGCCGCGCACTCGACACGCGTGCGCTGATCGACGCGAACCCGCTCGGCACGGCGGCCGGCTATGGCGTGAACCTGCCGCTGGATCGCGATTTCCTTACCGAGCGGCTCGGCTTCGCACGCCTGCAGGTATCGCCCGTCTACGCCCAGCTCTCGCGCGGCAAGTTCGAGATGGCCGCGCTCGAAGCGCTCAGCGCGGCGTCGCTCGATCTGCGTCGGCTCGCCTGGGATCTGAGCCTGTTCACGACCGCCGAATACGCCTTCGTCACGCTGCCGGCCGAGCACACGACCGGTTCGTCGATTATGCCGAACAAGCGCAATCCGGATGTCGTCGAGCTGATGCGCGCGAATCACGCGACAGTCGCCGCGGCGCGTGCGGAGATAGAGCATCTGCTGTCGCTGCCCTCGGGCTACCAGCGCGATCTGCAGTTCAGCAAGGGTCCGCTGATCCGCGGTTTCGCGCACGGTCTCGCCGCGCTCGAACTGCTGCCCGACCTGCTCGCGCGCTTCACCTGGAACGCGGATGCGCTGCGCATTGCCATCGAACCGTCGATGTATGCCACCGACGTTGCCATCGAGCAGGCCGCGGCCGGTGTGCCGTTCCGCGAGGCCTACCGGCGCGCGGCGGAAACCGCGAGCGAGGCTGGGGCAGGGCGCACGCCCGAGGCGAGCCTCGCCGCGCGCGTGTCGTTGGGCGGTGCGGCCGATCCGGGTCTCGACCGCCTCGAGGCACGCTGGCGTGCGCTGGACGAGGCCGCCCATGCCTGAGACGGCCTTCCCTCCGCAGCCGATCGCCGCGTGGCGTCGCGCGGTGCTCAAAGTCGGCAGCAGTCTGCTCGCCGCGGAAGGTGGTGGTCTGTCCACGCGCCATGCGCTGGGTCTCGCCGAGTTCGTCGCTGCCTGCCATCGTGCGGGGCGCGAGGTCGTGCTGGTCTCGTCCGGCGCGGTCGCGGCCGGGCGCGCGATCGTGCGCGGCAGCGCATCGGGTGCGGAACTCGCGGCACGCCAGGCGCTCGCCGCGCTCGGTCAGACGCAGATGGTCGCGCTCTGGCAACGCTTCTTCGATCGTCCGGTCGCGCAGGTGCTGCTGACCCACGACGACCTGCGCAACCGCCGGCGCTACCTCAATGCACGCGCCACGCTGCACGAGCTGCTCCGGCTCGGCGCGCTGCCGGTGGTCAACGAGAACGACACCGTCGCCGTCGATGAGCTGAAGCTCGGAGACAACGATAATCTCGCCGCGATCGTCGCGGCTCTGGTCGATGCGGACGTGCTGTTCATCGCGACCGACATCGACGGCCTGTACTCGGCCGATCCGCGCAGCGTCGCCGAGGCACGGCCGATCGCGATGGTCGAGGCCGTCACGCCCGCGGTGCTTGCGATGGCTGGCGGCGCGGGATCGAGCGTCGGTACCGGCGGCATGCGCACCAAGCTCGAAGCGGCGACGAAGGCGGCCGCGGCGGGCATCGAGACCTGCCTGTTCAATGGCACGCGTGCCGAGGTGCTGCGCGACCTGGCCGGTGACCGGCTCTGCGGCACGCGATTCCGTGCCGGCGCCGAACGCCTGCAGGCACGCAAGTACTGGCTGCGCCACGCGCCGGCCGCGGTCGGGCACATCGAGATCGATGCCGGTGCCGTGCGCGCGCTCGGCGCCGGCCGCGCCTCGCTCCTGCCAGGCGGCATCGTCGAGGTGCAGGGCGAGTTCATGCGCGGCGACTTGGTCGAGGTCGCCCGCCGCGAGCGAGATGGTCTGCGCCCGGTCGCGCGCGGCATCGTGCAGTACGGTGCGGCCGAGATCCGCCGCATCGCGCGCCGGCATACGCGCGAGATCGCCGAGCTGCTCGGATACAGCTACGGCGAAAACGTAATCCATCGAGACGATCTCGTCCTGCTCGCGACGAAGATACCGGCATGAGCGCCTCGATGCGCGAGATCGCCCAGGCCTGCAAGGCCGCGGCTGAGAGCGTTGCCCAGCTCGATGCGGCGACCAAGCGGTCTCTGCTGGAAAGCATGGCGGCGAATGTCGACGCCGAGGCGCCGGCGATCCTCGCGGCGAATGCCGAGGACATGGCCCGCGCAGCCGCGAACGGTCTTTCGACGGCGATGCTCGACCGGCTGCGGCTCGACGCTGGCCGCCTCGCCGCGATCGCGGCCGCGCTGCGCCATGTCGCCGCACTGCCCGATCCGGTTGGCCAGATCACGCGCCGCGAGACGCGCCCGAACGGACTCGCCATTGAGCGCGTGCGCGTGCCGCTCGGCGTCGTCGCGATGATCTACGAAGCGCGTCCGAACGTGACGGTGGATGCCGCGGCACTGTGTCTCAAGGCCGGCAATGGCGTGATCCTGCGCGGCGGTTCGGAAGCAATCCGCTCGAATCAGGCGCTCGCCGCTGCGCTGCACGCGGCGCTGGTCGCGCAGGGCGTGCCGGCCGCTGCCGTGGGCCTCGTCACCGATCTGCGCCGCGAGAGCATGGTCGAGCTGCTGCAGCTCAGCGACCTGATCGATCTCGCCATCCCGCGCGGCGGAGAAGGGCTGATCCGCTTCGTCACCGAGCACGCCCGCGTGCCGGTCATCAAGCACTACAAGGGCGTCTGCCATCTCTACGTCGATGCCGCGGCCGATCTCGATCTCGCGCTCAACCTGCTGATCGACGGCAAGACGACGCGCCCGGCAGTCTGCAATGCTCTCGAGACCCTGCTCGTGCACCGCGACGTCGCGGACGCGTTTCTGCCCAGGGCCGCGGCGGCATTGCGCGAGCGTGGCGTCGAGCTGCGCGGCTGCGCGCGCACGGCTGTGCACATTGCAGGGCTGGTGCCGGCGAGCGAGGACGACTACGCGGCCGAATTCCTCGACCAGATCCTCGCGATCCGCGTGGTGGATGATCTCGACGCGGCACTGGCTCACATCCGCCGTTTCGGCTCCGACCACACCGAGGTGATCGCCACGCGCGATCCCGCGGCAGCCGAGCGTTTCGTGCGCGGCCTGCGCACTGCGGTGCTGATGGTCAATGCCTCCTCGCGCTTCAGCGACGGCGGTGAGCTTGGACTTGGCGCCGAGATCGGTATCTCGACCACGCGTCTGCACGCCTACGGCCCGATGGGTGCCGAGTCGCTGACCATCGAGCGTTTCGTGGTGCGTGGCGAGGGCCAGGTGCGACATCCGCCTGGTGTTGCCGGCAGGCGCTGAGGCGGTCGCCACCGCTGACTAGGCGCGACAGCCCCCTGCGCAGAGGGGCACACGTATCGAGAGGCATGCCTCGCAGTCCCATCACACGAATGGGGGTAGGCCGATGAAGCGGCGAGGCACGCGGCTGTTCGCTATTCAGTCGGCGGTCAATTAACTCCATCGAACAAATGAATTGAAGGTTCTGGCAACGTGTATGGCCATGGGCCGTGTTGCAATGCTGCCCATTGCTTCAGCCGGAATCCGGCTCGGCTCGTCCTCGCAAAGCGACGGATGGCCAGGGTGCTGCGGGGCGGTTCCGAAGCAAGGAGCTTGCTATGGACGGATTCCTGCAATTCACCTCCAGCGACCGCTTGCTGGTTCTGGCGCCTCATCCGGATGACGAGAGCCTGGCCTGCGGTGGATTGATCCAGTACGCACTGGGCATCGGCGCTACGGTCAGCGCGGTGTTCGCCACCCATGGCGAATGCAGTACGTGGTCACAGCGCGTCGTCGAGCGGCGCTGGCGCATCGGAGCGGCCGATTGCGAACGCTGGGCCCGGCGGCGGCGCGACGAGGCGCTGCATGCGCTCGAGGAACTCGGTGGCCTCGCGGTCGACGCGCGCTTCCTGGGTTGGCCCGACCTCGGTCTCACCGAAGCACTGATCGGTGGACAGGCCGATGGATTGATCGCGGTGCTTGCCGGCGCCATCGCCAACGCGGCGCCGACCGTGATTGCGGCGCCGTCCGCACTGGATACCCATCCGGATCACAGTGCGCTCCGCGTATTGCTCGCTGCGGCGTTGCGCCGGACACGCCACCAGGACGTGGCCATTCTCGAATACGTCGTGCATGGCCGACCGGTGGCGGGCGGCATTCCGCTGCGCCTGACGCGTGACCAGCAGATCCGCAAGCTGGCCGCGGTGGACTGTCATACTTCGCAGATGGGATTCGGCCGGCACCGCCTGCATCGCTATGCACGCGGCAACGAGATTTTCGTGCCCGCGCCGCTTGTCGCCGCCCCATCGCATGCCGAACTGTTTACGCTTGGCATCAGCCGCTGGCTGCGCTGGTACGGCGCACGCCTGCTGCTCGCCGGCATCGGTCGGGAGGGCGAGGTGCGTACCGCGCAGGCGCGTCTCGGCCGGGGCGAAGGCACGGTCGCGTTGCGCGACAGCGGGGACGGCCGCTGGCTCGGCAACTGCGCGCTGACCATTCAGGGTGCGAGCGCCGTGCTCGATGGTGCCTGGCCGTGGGCGGATACGGTCGAGGCCTTCCTGAAGCTCGAACGATATCCGCGCGGCCCGGTCATTTTCGATGCGCTGGGCTGGCAGACGCCGCGGCTGAGCCGCGTCACCGACTTCACCGAGCTGCCGCCGGCGCGTGCCATGCAGGAGGGATAGCCGGTACGCGCGTACAGCATGGCCTGGGCGCACCGCGGTAGGGCCAACGCGCAATGCGCAATGCAGCCGACGACCAGCCGATGGTCGGCTGTGTCGAGGACTGGCGGCATCGGGAGCAGGCGCGGAGGCGACCCATCGTCGAGAAGGGCCACCTGCGCGATGTCGGCCCTTCATTCGCAATTCGCCGCTTTTCTTGCTGCATAGCAGCTTGCTCCGGTACCCGCATGGCGCCTTACTTGAGCCGCGTGTGCGCCGGAGGGGGAGCATGGGACCGAATACGGGGTTGCAGGAACCGGAGCCGCGGCCGTTCGTCGTGCCGTGCGCGAGACTGGGATTCGACGCGCCCTGGCGCTGGCTGCGCCTCGGATGGCGCGATCTGCGCCGGACGCCCGGCCTGAGCGCGATCTTCGGCGGCGCGATCATCGTCGTCAGCGCCGCGGTAGCGTGGCTCGCGTGGTCGCTCGGCCGCTTCGCATTGCTGGCGATGCTGCTCTCGGGATTCGTGTTCGTCGCGCCGCTGATCGGCGTCGGGCTCTACTGCGTCAGCCGTGGACTCGCCAGAGGACGCGAACCGCGTCTCGCCGATTCGTTCGTGCTCGCACGGCGCGTGGTCGGGCAGGCGGCGGTGTTCGCCCTGGCGCAGATGGTGATCCTGCTGGTCTGGTCGCGGGCCGGCATGATGATCGGCGCGTTCTTCCCGGTCCAGGAAGGCGATACGCGCAGTCTCTTCGAATTCCTCGCGATCGGCTCGGCCGTAGGTTCGGTATTCGCCACCTTCACCTTTGCCGTGGCAGCGCTCTCGCTGCCGATGATCGCCGACCGCGACGTGGACATGATCACCGCCTGCGTATCGAGCATCCACGCCGTCCTGCGCAACAAGCGCGTGATGCTGCTCTGGGGCGTGATCATCTCGGTGCTGACCGCCATCGGCTTCCTCACTGCCTTCCTCGGCCTCGGCCTCGTCATGCCCTGGCTCGCCTATGCCACCTGGCACGCTTACAGCGAAACGCTCGATGCCTCGATCTGGCCGGCGTTCGAGTGATACGGGTGCGGGTCGGCCGCGCCGACAGAACCAATGGCTGGCGCTCGACCGCGATGCAGACGACGGCCGCGACGCCGCACCATGAGCCCGGCCTGGGTATACAGCCGATACACGCGCTGGTGGTTCACGCGATGCCCCTCGCGGTCGAGCAGCCGATGCACACGCCGATGGCCGAACCGCCGCCGCTCTGCGGCCAGCGCGACCATCCGTTCCCGCACCTATCCTCCATCCGCACTAATGGGTAACGCAGCACGCTGCGCGAGATGCCGGGCAGTCCGCACGCACGGCGTTGTGGAATCGGTGTCTTCGCCCGCCTCAGCGCGACCGCGTCACGTCGCGCGTGCGGGCCTGGCGTTGTCCTCGCACGACGACCTTCAGCGCGTCGTTGTCGAGCATCATCTCGGCCAGCGATTTATTCAGATTCACGTTCCCGGCTTCAGACTCTTGCTGCTTCCTGGCATCAGTCACGTCCATGCCGCCGAAGTCCCGGGGCCAGCGGTAGAACGGCGCGTCCGGGAACCCGTGCTGGCGGCACAAGCCCTTGATCGGCGTCCCGGCATCCGCGTGCTTCGGAAACCCAATGATCTGTTCATCTGTGTATCGCTTCTTCATGTCCGTTTTCATTCCAAGGGGCGGACTTTACTAAGTCGCAGACGGTCCTGTTTACGGAGAGCAGGTCAGTGTTCCGAAGAACAATCTTGGTGGCGTCGGTACACGCGAATGTGCTCCAGGCACTGGGCCCGTCATGTTTCTCTGAACTGAATGACGGGCGAGATGCCGCTGGTCATAAAGCGGAAATGCCCCCGACGGCAATTGGCATCTCTGCGCTTTATTGGAGACTGACACTAGAGTTGTGCAGCTGGCAGGGAAGCAATACGGCTACGCTGCGAAACGACGTCGGCCTGAATGAATTTTCAAGTTCCAGTCCGCTCGAACCGCCGTTCCCCGGATGCCACGATGCCACAGTCCTGCCAGCCTCGGGTGCGGTAGAACGCCTCTGCCCGGGTGCCGGGCGCGGTGGACAGCCAGATGGGTCGTTGGGCGTGTTGCTCCAGCCAGGCCAGGAGCCTGTCGTGGAGCGCTGAGCCATAGCCACGCCCCTCATGCGCTGGATCCACGAAAAGTGCCCAGACGTTCCCGCTGTTCAGGCCGAACGCAAAGCCCACGACTACCGAGTCCAACTCAACCACCCAGCCGCAGCCATTGGCAAGCGCCTCTTCATAGTCGGCGGCGGTAATGCGATCAGGCGAAGAAAGCGCATTCTCAAGCACCGAAATACGGACGCGGTGCATTGCTGGAACGTCGTCTACGGTTGCCTCTCGGATTTGCATTCTAGGCCCTAACGACTGAATTCCACGGTCCACCCGCTCCGGATGGGTCTACTGCAGCGACAACTCGATCATTAGTCTAGCGCACGAGGGAGCCCATGATCCTGCGCGACACCTGTCTAAGCGGCGTGAACCCACAAGAACTGTTTTGAGCTGAGGCAGCCCGAGGGCGAGTGGAGCCAGGTTCGAATGTAATTAACCTCGATGTAGCTAAAGACATGGACCCTGACCTTCTCGGGTGTAGCGAGGCGCTCGCTGCAGATTGTCACGACATCGAGGTTACGATCTCAGCTGAGCTGCCCCGGATTTCGCGGAGTTTGCCGAAGGCAATGGAAGACATTCGGCAATTCGATTTGAAGGTCTAATGGAGAGATGAGGCGGCTCTGGCCACGGCAAAGGGCGGCGACCGATTCCGACCGTTATGGCAGGCTGGCATGGCACCGGCGGCCGGAGTTCTGCGTGGGCGAGCGGACTTCGGACAAGAAAAAGGGCCCGGAAATCATCCGGGCCCTTGCAGTTGGTGGAGGCGGCGGGAATTGAACCCGCGTCCGAAGGCCCTACGTCCTCGGCGCTACATGCTTATCTCGCTGTTCGGTCTCGTCTGCGGCAACACAACGAGCGAAGCGCACCGCAGAACCAGCGTGTTTTGGTTTAGTCCTTGGTCGACGCGCGGCAGCCGGGACGATCCTGTGATGATGACCCTACGCCACGAGCACAGGCACAAGTGGTTTCGGGGCTAGGCCTTAAGCGGCCAGAGCGTAGACGTCGTCGTTGGCGTCTGATTGTTTGCCACACGGATTAACGAGGAAGGTGACGCCCTCGGCATGCTCCAAGCGATTTCGTGACCCCCGTCGAAGCCGATCGCCCCCGGGGAACCGTTGTCGCCGGGCGAGTATATGGGGCGGCTCGCGCGATGTTCAAGGAACACGGTTCGTGCGGTTCATCGGAAGGGACGGCCATGGTCCGCCATGTGGTCAGAGGCTATCCGGCGGCCGCCATGCGGCGTTTCGTTCAGTGCTTGCCCAGACTGCGCGCGGCGCGCCTGCAGATGTAGGCCGTCGCGGGCGAAGAAGACTCGGCTCGCCAGCGGGCGAGCAGGGTTCGTAGCCAGTCCGGGCACGTCTTACCGGCATCGTTCAGCCAGTTGGCGACCGAGTCCTGCACGTAGCGCTCGGGATCGGCACGCAGCGGCTCGAGCAGCGGCAGCCCGCGTTCGGGCTCGCGTTTCAGGAGGTCGATGTGCGCGCTCCAGACGCCGCGCGGGCGCGTGGCTTCGCTCGCGAAACGGCGCAGGTTGGGTGCGGGCGATGAAACCCACGGGACGAGGGCCGCGATGGCCGCATCGGGGTCTTCGAGGATCCAGGGCCGCAGGGCCATCCAGGCCCACTCGCGCACGCCGAAATGCGCGTCGTCGGCGAAAGGACGGATCGCCTCGAGTCGCCTGGCGAAGCCATCGGCCGGCTGCCGCATTGCCATGCAGGCAGCCCAGCCGCGCAGCGTGTCGGAACGCGCGGCGGCGAAGCGGGCGAGGGCATCCGTTCCGCCATGCCGCCAGGCGACCTCTGCCGCGAACGTCATGCGCCGGCTGATGCCCAGCGTGGCCGCGTTCCGCAGTTGCTCCAGTGTCGTTTCCGGCAGATCGGGCAGCGCATGCCGCATCAATGCCGCGAAATCGACTGCGAGGCATTCGGTGAGGTTCACCGACTCGATCAGGCCGCGATCGAGCGCCTCGCGCACCTCGGCAGGCACGCGTGCGAGCGTGGCCGCCCCCTTGCGCGAAGGCGAGGGCAGATTCATGCGTCGCGGTTGTGGGCACGCAGCGCGCGCTGCTTCTCGCGGTTCCAGTCGCGGTCCTTGGCGGCCTCGCGCTTGTCGTGTTCCTGCTTGCCGCGTGCCAGGCCGATCTCGACCTTGACGCGGTTGTCCTTCCAGTACATCGCGGTCGGGATCAGCGTATGGCCCTTGCGCTCGACGGCGCCGACGAGCTTGTCGATCTCGGCGCGGTGCAGCAGCAGCTTGCGCGTGCGGCGGTCCTCGGGCACGACATGCGTGGAGGCTGAGATCAGCGGCGTGATCTGCGCGCCGAACAGATAGATCTCGCCATCCTTGACCAGGGCATAGGCGTCGCCGAAGTTCACGCGGCCCGCGCGCAGGCTCTTGACCTCCCAGCCCTGCAGCGCGATGCCGGCCTCGAAGCGCTCGTCGATGTGGTATTCGAAGCGTGCGCGCTTGTTGAGTGCGATCGTGCCGGAGCCGTTCTTTTCGTTGTCTTTCTTCTTCGCCATGTCCGTTAGAATGGAGCCCATTCCTCTTGCGACGTCGCCACCGGCCGCAAGGCCGGGCGGAACGCCGGTGCCGCCTTGATCCAGATCCGCCGCAGTGCGCTCGTGCGCTACAGCCCCGAGCAGATGTTCGACCTCGTCAACGGGATCGAAGCATATCCGAAGCGCTTTCCGTGGTGCGCCGGCGCGGTCGTGCTCGAAGCGACGGAAACCTCGATGACCGCACGGCTCGACCTGCGCATCGCCGGCATGACGCAGAGTTTCTCCACGCGCAACGAGCTGGAGCGCCCGGAACGCATCGTCATGCATCTGGTCGGCGGCCCGCTGCGCACGCTCGAAGGCGTCTGGACCTTCACCGCCCTCGGTGATGCCGGGTGCAAGGTCTCGCTCACGCTCGACTTCGAATATGCCGGCAAGCTGGTCGGCTCGGCGTTGCGGCTGGGCTTCCAGGGCATCGCCGATCGCATGGTCGATGATTTCTGTCGTGAGGCAGCGCGTACCTATGGCTGAGACGATCCGCGTCGAGGTGGCCTACGCGGAACCGGAGCAGCAGTTCCTCGGCAGTGTTGAGCTGCCGGCGGGTGCGACCGTGTGCATGGCTATCGAGGCGAGTGGCCTGCGCGCCGCCTTTCCCGCCGTCGAGATCGCAGCGGATCGGCTCGGAATCTGGAATCGTCCCGCCGGCCCCGACACGCGCCTGCGCGATGGCGACCGGGTGGAGATCTACCGCCCGCTCAAGATCGATCCGAAGGACATCCGCCGACGCCGCGCCCGCGCCGCGCGCTAGGCTCCGGCCTCAGCCGTTCTTTCTTTTCTTCTCGTCGGGGCGCTTCTCGTCGGGATATTCCAGACGGTACTTGCGCGCATCCTTGATGAGGTGTTGCGGATCCTCGGCGAAGTAATCGCCCTCGATGCGCGCCAGCGAGTCGCCTTCGAAGAACAGGGTCAGGGTCTTGCTCTGCATCTTGCCACCGCGGCGCTGGATCGACGAGACGTAATCCCAGCGCGACTGTTCGAACGGCGAGCTGACCGAGGGCGTGCCGATGGCCAGCAGCACCTGGCGCTTGCTCATGCCGGGCTTCAACTGGTCGACGGAGCGCTTGTCGAGCAGGTTGCCTTGCTGGACGTCCAGCTTGTAGACCGCGCCACAGCCGGTCACGAGGGCGGTGCCGGACAGGACGAGGAACGCACGCGCGAGGAACTTCATCGACAGGAAAGTCCGGATCGGAAGCGAGACGGCGGATGATACACTAGCGCCCGTCCGGCGTGGCTTAAGGCAAGACAACGGGAGGCGGCATGGAATCACAGGATCTGCGCAAACTCGGGTTGAAGGTCACGCATCCGCGCATGCGGATCCTCGAGATCCTCGAAGCCGCCCGCGGGCGGCACATGACCGCCGAGGACATCTACCGCGAGCTGATCTCGCAAGAGGACGACATCGGCCTCGCCACGGTCTATCGCGTCCTCACCCAGTTCGAAACCGCCGGGCTCGTCGTCAAGCACAATTTCGAGAGCGGACAGGCAGTGTACGAGATCGACCGCGGTCGTCATCACGATCACATGGTCGACATCGAGTCCGGGCGCATCATCGAGTTCTATAGCGAGGAGATCGAGCGCCTGCAGCAGGACATCGCCGACAAGCATGGCTTCGTGATCGAGGAGCACAGCCTCGTGCTCTACGTACGGCCGAAGAAAAAGAAGGCTTGAACGGTACGACGGCGGGTCGCTGCGACTTGCCGAAACTTGACGGCTTCAACGCGTAACCGCACGAAAGCCCAGGCGGGCTGCGTTCCATCACCTGCGATTAATTTCCGCACTGGCATCTAGCAACTGGATACACAGTCCAGGAGATCGCCATGAACGCGAACGAGAAGTCGCAGGCCCAGTTCGGGCATGAGGATACCGGCCACGGGACGACCGGTGCGGCAGAGCACGACACCACAGCATCTTCCGACGACCGGAACGAAACGACGACCGCTGCGAACGAGCCCGGTGGCGGCGGCACGCGTGCTGCGGCCCGCGAGTTCGGGGACGCGCTGGGGCGGGTTTGGTCGGAGGCCCGGCAGACCCTGCATGACGTCGGCGATGCCTGGCGCCAGCATGGCAAGAGTGCCCAGGAGGAAATGCGCTCGGCCGCCAGCGAGACCCGCGAGACGCTCGGCGAGGCGTATGCCGACATGGGTGAACTCGGTGGCGAACTCGCCGATGACGCGCGTGAATTGGGCCGTGCGGTGAGTGCCGACGTGTCCCGCTACGTGAGGCGCAATCCGATGCGTTCGCTGGCGATTGCCGTGGCCGCCGGTGCACTGGTGGCCTATATGCTGCGCGGACGCGCCTCCTGAGGTGCGCGATGTCTGATGGAGCTGCCCGGGAGGTGCCCGATACCGACGAGCGCCTGCCGGGCCTGGTCGGCCGCTGGCTTCGCGAACTGGGCGAAACCGTCGTTGCCGCGGCCGACCTGATCCTGGCCGAGACGCGTCTGGCGAAGATCGCGGCACGTCGTGCCCTTCTATGGGGCGGTCTGTCCTTCGTCCTGGCGTTGTTCGTGCTCGGTTGTGCCGGCATGGCCCTGCTGCTCGCGCTCGCCACCGTGACCGGCTCACTGACAACCGCCGTGGCTTTGCTGGCGGCCATCGCGGTACTGGCCTGTACGGCAGCGGCACTGCTGACCTGGCGTGCGGTCCGGGCAATGAGCTTTGCCCGGACCCGCGCTCACTTTGCGGTACTCATGACGCGGAGCAGGGCGGATGAAGAAGCCGGGTCTGGCTGAGGCGCGTGCCGGCGTCGAGGCGGCGTCCGCACGACTCGGCGCCGATCTCTTGCGTGTACGGCAAGACGGCGATCGCTTGCGTCGAGGCATTGCCGACGTGGCACCGGGCGCGATCGTCGCTCTGGGATTCGGTGCGGGGTTCCTGTTCACGGTGCTGCCGCGCCGGCTGCGCATGGCGGCACTGATCGGTGTCGCCGATCTCGCGATGGGCCGTCTGCCGCGATTGCTCGGCATGCTGGCCAAGGGTCACGCATGACGCCACCTCCGCCGCGAACGCGCTGGCGCTGGCAATGGCAGTGGGGTGAGGGCGGGCCGGCGCTCGAGGTCCCGCCACTCACGACCTTGGCAGCGGGTCCGCGCAGCCGCCAGTTCACGTTGCTGGCCTCGTTGCGCTTCGCGGCGCTCTGGCTCGCCCTGCTGGCTACGTTGTGGACCTGCCGTGCGGCAAGTGGCGTGGTCCTGCCGATGGTGTTTGCCGTATTCATCGCGCTGTCGCTGAACCCGGTCGTGATCAGCCTGTCCCGGCCGTATGTGCCGCGTGCGCTGGTGGCCGCCATCGTCGTTGCCATCGGCATCGTGCTGCTGGCTTCATTGGTCGCCTGGATCGCCGTTCCGGCGCGGCACTGGTTCGAACAGGCGCCGGAAGCCCTGCGCTCGCTGACACCCAAGCTGCGCGGCATGACGCGCCAGATCGAGGCGGCGGGCCGTGCCACCCAGTCCCTGATCGGGCTCGGCGCGCCATCCGGCGAGCACGTCGCTTCCCAACCTTCCACGCCGGTGCTGTTCGATGTCTGGGCCGCGCTGAGCGCGACGCCACGCCTGCTCGCGGAGATCTTCGCGACGGTGCTTCTGGCCTATTTCTTCCTCGTATTCGGCAACGATCTCCTGCGCAAGGCTGTGGACCTGTCGCCCTCGCTGGACCGCAAGCGCACCACCATCGACATCGTGCGCCTCGCCCAGCGCGAGATGTCGCGTTACCTGTTCACCACCACGCTCATCAACAGTGCGGTCGGCCTCGGTGCGGGCCTCATCGCCTTCGCGCTCGGCATCCCGGACGCGCTGTTCTGGGGCGCGCTCGCCGCGGTCCTGAATTTCATCCCGTACGTGGGTCCGTTGTGCATGACGGCGATCTTCCTGCTGGTCGGCCTGCTGAGCTTCGAACGGCTCGGTGAAGCGCTGCTCGCACCGGGATTGTTCGCAGGGCTGGTCATTCTCGAAGGGCAGTTCATCACGCCGATGATTCTCGGCCGGCGCATGGAGCTGAATCCGGTAGTGATCCTGCTCTGGCTGATGGTGATGGGCTGGATGTGGGGTGCGGCCGGCATCGTGCTCGCCGTGCCGGTGCTGGCGGTGACACGGATCGTCTGCCAGCGCGTGGAAGCCTGGCAGTGGCTCGCCCGCGTGATCGGCTGAACGAACCGGGCACCGCGCCGGTTCGTGCTAGGATGCGGAACGCGTTTGGCCGTCCAAACGCATCGAGGGGACGCCCGCGGATGCACATCGAAACCAAGCTGCCCAAGGTGGGCACGACGATCTTCAGCGTCATGAGCCAGCTCGCCGCCGAACACGGTGCGGTGAACCTGGGGCAGGGCTTTCCGGACTTCGACGGCCCGCCCGCATTGCGCGAGGCGCTGAGCGCGGCGATGGCTGCGGGCCGCAACCAGTACGCACCGCTCGCCGGCATTCCGAAGCTGCGCGAGCAGATCGCGCTGAAGACCGAACGGCTTTATGGCTGCCGCGTCGATCCCGATACCGACGTGACCGTCACCTCGGGTGCGACCGAAGCCCTGTTCGCGGCGATCGCCGCCGTCGTGCATCCGGGTGACGAGGTCGTCGTGCTCGACCCGTGCTACGACTCGTACGAGCCGGCGATCGAATTGCAGGGCGGTCGTGCGGTGCATGTGCCGCTCGCGCAGCCGGACTTTCGCGTCGACTGGCAGCGCGTGCGCGAGGCCTTCACGCCGCGCACGCGGCTCCTGATCGTCAATACACCGCACAATCCGAGCGGCGCGGTATTCGCATCGACCGATCTCGACGCGCTTGCCGACGTGGTGCGCGACACGCGCGTGCTGGTCCTCTCGGACGAGGTCTACGAACACATCGTCTTCGACGGGGTGGCACACCAGAGCGTGCTGCGCCATCTGGAACTCGCCGCACGCAGTTTCGTCGTCAGCTCGTTCGGCAAGACCTATCACTGCACCGGCTGGAAGGTCGGTTACTGCATCGCACCGCGCACGCTGTCGGCCGAATTCCGCAAGGTGCACCAGTACCTGACCTTCTGCACCTTCGGCCCTGCGCAATGGGCATTCGCCGAGGTGCTGGAGCGTGACCCGCAGCATTACCTGGGCCTCCCGGCCTTCTATCAGGCCAAGCGCGACGAATTCCGGCGTCTCCTCGACGGCTCGCGCCTGCGGCTGCTGCCGGTCGGTGGCGCGTATTTCCAGCTGGCCGACTACGGTGCGATCAGTACGCTCGATGACCTGAACTTCTGCGAATGGCTCGTACGCCATGCGGGGGTGGCGGCGATTCCGGTTAGCGCGTTCTACGAGACGCCGCCCGACCTGAAGCTCGTGCGCTTCTGCTTCGCGAAGAACGCGCCGACGCTCGAAGCGGCCGCCGCGCGCCTGCGGTCGCTGTGAATCGATCACGGGGAATTGTCATGCAGACCCTGCGTGTCTCGCTCATCCAGGGCAACACCCTCTGGCACGATCCGGCCGGCAATCGCGACTACTACGCCGGGCTGGTCCGGCCGCTCGCCGGCCGGACCGATCTCGTGGTCCTGCCGGAGGCCTTCACCAGCGGCTTCACCAACGAGACGCTGATCCATGCCGAGCGCATGGATGGTCCGACGCTGCGCTGGATCGAGGCCCTCGCGCGCGACACCGGCGCGGTCGTCACCGGCAGCATGGTCGTCCGCGAGGGCGACAAGTGCCGCAACCGACTGATCTGGATGCGGCCGGACGGGCGCTTCGATTGCTACGACAAGCGCCACCTGTTCCGCATGGCCGGCGAGCACGAGCGTTATGCCGGCGGTGCCACGCGCCTGATCGTCGATCTGCAGGGCTGGCGCATCTGCCCGGTGGTCTGCTACGACCTGCGGTTCCCGGTGTGGTTGCGCAATCGCTACGACCACGACCGCGGCGGTCTCGACTACGACCTGCTCGTGGTGGTGGCGAACTGGCCGAGTCCGCGGCGGCATGCCTGGCGTACGTTGCTCAAGGCCCGCGCGATCGAGAATCTCGCCTGCTGCGTCGGCGTGAACCGGGTCGGCATCGACGGCAACCAGCTGCATTACGCCGGCGACAGCGCCGCGCTGGATTTTCTCGGCCAGTCGCTCGTCGATCTCGGCGCGCAGGAGCAGGTCGTGACGGTCGAGCTCGATCCAGCCGCACTCGCCGTCCACCGCGAGCGCTTCCCGGCGTGGATGGATGCCGACGATTTCATGCTGCGCCTCTGAGGAAGCTGTTCGCGGCGATCCGCGTGCCGGTGCCGGGGGCGCCACTACGGCAGAGGCGTTTTCACGAAACGCCTGTCGCGACCTGGGCAGCGCTACAAGTCGCGATCCCAGTACGGCACCGGGCCGTAGCGGTCGGCAAGAAAATCGATCAGCGCGCGCGTCTTGGCCGGCACCGATCGTCCTGCCGGATAGACAGCGTGCAGGTAGAGATCCGGCACCTGCCAGTCCGGCAGCAGGCGCAGCAATGCGCCGGTACGCAGGCGGTCGCCGACAATGAAGGTCGGCAGCACGGCGATACCGGCGTCCTCGGCGACGGCGGCGGCGATCATGTCGCCATTGTTGACGCGCAGCGTGCCGCTGACCCGCACGCTGGCCTGTTCCTCGCCACGCTGCAGCAGCCATTCGTCGCGGCGCTGGGCGAGGGTGTAGTGCAGACAGTTGTGCGTGGCGAGATCGTGCGGATGTTGCGGCGTGCCGGCACGCGCGAGGTAGCCCGGCGATGCCACGGGCACGAGCCGCACCACGGCCAGGCGGCGGGCGACCAGGCTCGAATCGGCGAGCCGGCCGATGCGCACGGCGAGATCGAAGCCTTCCTCGACCAGATCCACCTGCCGGTCGTTGAGGTTCAGTTCGAGTTCGACGCGCGGGTAACGGCGCTGGAACTCCGCGATCGCCTTGCCGAGGTGATGAATCGAGAACGACATCGGCGCCGAGAGTCTTAATCGGCCGCGCGGTTCGACCTGCAGCTCGGCCGCCTCGGCCTCGGCCTCCGCGAGCTGGGCGAGCAGGTCGCTGACCCGGTGGTAATACGACTGGCCGGCCTCGGTGAGGCTCAGGCGGCGCGTCGTGCGGTGCAGCAGGCGGACGCCGAGCTGATCCTCCAGTCCCTGGATCAGCTTGCTCGCGAGCGCGCGTGAGATCTCCATCTGATCGGCCGCGGCGGTGTAGCTGCCGCTGTCGACGACCCGTACGAAGAGCTGCATCGCCTGGAGCTTGTCCATGCCGGCCTCTCAGAGCAGGTCCAGTACCGCTTCCGGCGGACGACCGATCACGGCCCGCCCGCCAGCAACGACGATCGGGCGCTGCAGCAGTCGCGGATGGGTCGCCAGCACGGCGATCAGGTGGTCGCGATCGAGTGCCGGGTCGTCGAGACCGAGCGCGGCGTATTCGGCTTCCTCACGGCGCAGGATCTGGCGTGGTTCGAGACCCAGGAGATCGAGCAGACCCGCGATCGTGGCCGCATCCGGCGGCTGGCGCAGGTATTCGACGATCTCGGGCTGTACGCCGTTGCTCCGCAACAGATCGAGTGCGGCACGGGATTTCGAGCATGCGGGGTTGTGATAGATCCGAACGGAGGGCATGGCGGGTACCGGCAGGGCCCGTCACTTTGCCGCTCCGTCCGCGGCGTCGCAAGCGCTCAACCGGCCTGACGCCTTTGCTCCAGGCCGTGGTTAAGGCGGTAGGCGCGGCGTGCCGCCTCGAGTTCGCGGCGGACCACGATGCGTTCCACATCGCCACGGGTGATGCCGGCCCCGATGACCCGGTTTCCGGCGGAAGGCAGGCGCAGCTCATACCATTCGCTCTGCACCGCTCCCTGCGGATCGCGCGTCTCGACGCGTTCAATGACGTAGCCGAATACCTGCGATTCCAGTGTTCTGATCTGGCGCATGCACGTCCCTCCTTGCCATTCGTGCGGCGCAGCCTAGCCGGCGCGCGTGTGGGTTCGGTTAATCGCCCGTTGCATCGCGGTTAATCACTGACGTGCAGGGCCGCACGCGATGCGACGGGCGGGACCGGCAAAACGGTCGCCAAACGAAACCGGGATCCGAAGGGTCAGGCATGTCGGTTTCGGCCACGCCGCGACGTTCTCCGAGGGCATGGTCCGGCAGCCCGGCAGACGTTCCGTCCCGGATGTGACCGGGTTCGCGTCATGGATGGGACCGGATCGTGCTCGGGCTTGTGGCGTGTCCGCCGGTCGTCCGGACGGCACGCGACTAGAATGGCCCCCATCCGTTGCGAAAATGGATTTATGATCACGCCTGCCGAGGGCAGGGTTAATTCAGCTGAGGAGCAGAAGATGAAGAAGCTGGTCTGGGGTGTCGCGCTGGCGCTGGCCGGTACGGTGGTGGCGGTTCCGGTGCAGGCTCGCGGTGGCAACAAGCCTGTCGTCGCCGTGGCGGAATTCCGGAACGAGACCGCGGCCGGCTGGTGGCGCGGCGGTGTGGGCTGGGAGCTGTCGGGCATGCTGTCCAACGAGCTCACTTCGAGCGGCGATTTCAAGGTCGTCGAGCGCGCCAAGATCGAATCGGTCCTGTCCGAGCAGAATCTCGCCGCCTCGGGCCGTACGCGTGCCGGTACCGGTGCGCAGATGGGCAAGCTGACCGGCGCGGACTATCTGGTCATGGGCACCGTGACGGCCTACGAGGAGAACACGGCCTCGACCGGTGGCGGCATCATGGTCAAGGGCATCGCGCTCGGCGGCAAGAAGAGCGAGGCCTATCTGGCCGTGGACGTGCGCGTGGTGAACGCCACGACCGGCGACATCGAGTTCTCGCGTACCGTGGAAGGCCGTGCGTCGAGCAGCGGCATGAGCGTCGGCGTGTATCGCGGCAGCTTCGGTGGTGCGCTGTCGAGCGAGAAGAACACGCCGGCCGGTAAGGCGATCCGCGCGGCGCTGGTCGAGGTCACCGACTACCTCGATTGCGTGATGGTCAAACGGGATGCCTGCGAGGACGAGTATCAGGCGAAGGAATCCAAGCGCCGCGAGAAGACCAAGAAGTCACTGAAGCTCGACGACTGAGCTGAACGGCTGACCGCCGTCGCCGGCATTGGCCCGGCACGGCAGGGCCGACGACGAACGGCGGGGCTGCCCCCGCCGTTCGCGTTTCAGTCGTTCCAGTCGAACTCAGCGATTGCCAGAGCGGTTGCCGCCGCCGGGGCGTGGCCCGCGTGCATTGCCGCCGCCCGGCCGTCCGCCCGGCCGTCCGCCCGGCCGTCCGCCCGGCCGTCCGCCCGGCCGTCCGGCTGGCCGCCCACCCGGATGACGGTTGCCGCCTGGACCTGGACGACCTGCACTGGGACCGCCGGCGCGCTTGCCGCCGGGCCGGGCATTACCCGGCCGTCCGCCGGCCGGATGCCCGTCACTGCGAAAGCCGGGCCGCCCGGATCCGCTCGCGGCGCGTCCCGGACCGTTGCCGTTGCGACGCGGCCCGCGTGGTGCGTTGCCCGGGCGGTTGAACTCGTCGCCGGCCGACCAGGTGCGCGGGATGAAGACCTCCTGTCCCGGTGCAGAGCCTTTGCGGCGTCCCCCCGTCTTGCGCTTCGGCTTGTCCGGACGCAGCACGTTGCCATTGACCTCGCGCTTGCCGCCATGACGGCCACGGCCGGGGCGTCCGGGGGCTTCGTCGCGGATCCGATCGAATGTGGTCAGCTCGCGCGCCTCGCCGTGGTAGACGCCGGTCCAGGCCTGCGGTGAACGTGAGGACGGACGCGATTCGGTGACCGGCAGCGACACGGCGCGGCGCTGATGGATCAGCGCCTGCAGGGTTAGTGTCGGTTCGGCCGAGGCCGCACCGCAGCTCTGGCGCAGCGCCTTGACCGCTTCCGGTGCGAGCTCTTCCGAGGCGCCGCGCTTGAGGCCACGCGGCAGCTCGATGCTGCCGTAGCGCACGCGCTTGAGGCGGCTGACCAGGAAGCCCTGGCTTTCCCACATGCGCCGCACCTCGCGGTTGCGGCCTTCGCGGATCACCACGCGGAACCAGCTATGGCTGCCGCTGCGGCTGATCACGCCGATGTCGTCGAAATGCGCCGGGCCGTCATCGAGCTCCACGCCGGCCTTGAGCCGCTCGATGACATCGTCAGGCACCTCGCCGTGCACGCGGCAGATGTATTCGCGTTCGAGGCCACTCGACGGATGCATCAGGGTGTTGGCGAGGTTGCCGTCGGTGGTCAGCAGCAACAGGCCCGTGGTGTTGATGTCGAGCCGGCCGACGGCGATCCAGCGCGCGCCCTTCAGGCGCGGCAGCTGTTCGAATACGGTGGGCCGGCCTTCCGGGTCCTCGCGCGTCGTCACCACGCCTTCGGGCTTGTGGTAGAGCAGAACCTGGGCATGGTCGGCCTCGTCGCGCACCACGACGAACGGCTTGCCGTCGATCTCGACGCGATCGCCGGTTTTGACACTGAGGCCGATGGTCGCGGGCGTGCCGTTGACCAGCACCTCGCCGCTCTGGATGCGTTGTTCGAGCAGGCGGCGCGAGCCGAGCCCGGCGTTGGCGAGCACCTTGTGGAGGCGTTCCTCGATCGGCGGCGGGGCGTCGGTCTTTGGGGTGCGTTTGAGGGTGAGAAGGGTGCGCGTCGGCGCGTTCATGCGGTGTGCTCCGGGGCGTCTGCGGACGCCGTGGTTGCGGCGGGCGGGTCGACGGCCGTGGCGACGGCGTCGGTCTCGTCCGGGTGGGAAAGCGGCCCGTCGGAAGCGGGCAGGTCGCGAGATCCGTCGGCCTCGTCGGCGCTGACGATGGCATCCGGAGCGGGGTCTGATGCCTCCTCGCCGGCAGCCGCGGAAGCGGGCGCGGCGGAATCGTCATCGCGCTCCGCCGGCGCTTCGCCGCTGGCCTCGTGGGCCGGGCCATCGGCGGCGATCGGGCCGAGCGTGAGCTGCGGATCGAAGTCGTCGAGGTCGCGGATGTCGGCGAGCGGTGGCAGCTCGTCGAGCGATTTCAGGTTGAAATAGTCGAGGAAGAGGCGCGTGGTGCCGAATAGCGCCGGCTTGCCGGGCACGTCACGATAGCCGACCACGCGCACCCATTCGCGTTCCTCGAGCGTCTTGACGATGCTCGAGGACACCGCCACGCCGCGGATCTGCTCGATCTCGGCGCGGGTGATCGGCTGTCGGTAGGCGATTAGCGCGAGAGTTTCCAGGAGGGCGCGCGAGTACTTGGTCTGGCGCTCGGTCCACAGGCGCGACACCCACGGGTGCACGTCCTCGCGGATCTGGTAGCGGAAGCCCGAAGCGACCTCCTTGAGCTCCACACCGCGCCCGGTGCAGTCCTGCTGCAGTTCCGCGAGAACGCGGGCCAGCTCGTCGTGGCCGACCGGCTCGTGTTCGCCGAACAGGGCGGCCAGCTGTGCGATCGACAGCGGCTGCCCGGCGGCGAGCAGGGCGGCCTCGACGATCCGCTTGAGCAGCGCGAAATCCAGGGTCATGGCGCCTCCGCCGTGGCTTTCGACTTGAGGTAGATCGGGCCGAGCGGCTCGTTCTGCATGATCTCGACGAGGGCTTCCTTGGCGAGTTCGAGCATGGCAAGGAAGGTCACCACCACGCCGAGCCGGCCCTCCTCGACGTTGAACAGGCTCTCGAAACGGCGGAAGTCGCCATCCTCGAGGCTTTTCAGCACATCGCTCATGCGATTGCGCACGCTGAGCGCCTCGCGGCGGATTTCGTGGTGGCCACTCAGGTCGGCTCGTCGCAACACGTCCTTGAGCGCGAGCAGCAGCTCGCGCAGGTCGACCGGCGGCGGCAGGCGGATCACGTTGCGGTCCGGCACGTGCGCGGCGGCCAGCGCGATGTCGCGCTCGAGACGCGGCAGGGTATCGATGTCCGCCGCGGCCTTCTTGAATCGCTCGTATTCCTGCAGCCGGCGCACCAGCTCGGCGCGCGGATCCTCCTCGATGCCTTCCTCGTCGGGCGGGCGCGGCAGCAGCAGGCGCGACTTGATCTCGGCTAGGATCGCGGCCATGACCAGATACTCGGCGGCCAGCTCGAGCTTCATATCGCGCATCAGTTCGATGTAATCCATGTACTGCCGGGTGATCTCGGCGACAGGGATGTCGAGGATGTCGAGGTTCTGCCGCCGGATCAGGTAAAGCAGCAGGTCGAGTGGGCCCTCGAAGGCCTCAAGGATCACCTCAAGCGCATCCGGCGGGATGTACAGGTCCTGCGGCATTTCCAGGACGGGCTGCCCCTTCACGACCGCGAGCGGCATCTCCTGCTGCTGCGGTACCGGCTGGAATATGCCTTGGCCCTCGCTCGCGGCGGGCTGCTCGGCAGGCTGGGTGATCATGGAAACGCGTAGGTCTCTGTTCAGTGCCGCGTCACCGCGGCCCGTTCGTTTGCCGGCCCCCGCCGCCGTCCGCCACTTCAGGCGAAGGGGACTTCGCCCTTGCCCTGCCGAGCCACCCATGGCGCATCGCCGAGAAGATCGATGACCGTGGTCGGCTGGTTTCCGCAAAAGCCGCTGTCGATGAAAAAATCCACGTCGCGGGCGACGCGGTCGTACAGGTCATCAACTTCCCAGCCAGCCATGTCCTCGTCCGGAAGGATCAGGCTCGAGCTCGACAGCGGCTCGCCCAGTCCTTCGGCCAGCGCGAGTGCCACGCGGTGGTCGGGGATGCGCACGCCCACGGAACGCTTCTTCGTCTGCTTCAGATGCCGCGGCAATTGTGCCGAGGCGGGCAGGAGGAAGGTGTAGGGGCCGGGAGTCAGCGATCGGATCAGCCGGAACGCCACGTCACTCATGCGGGCGTAGGTGCCGATCTCGCTAAGACTGCGACAGACTAAAGTGAAGTTGTGCCGGCTGTCCAGTCCTCGGAGGCGCATGACACGTTCCTGGGCGGCCTGCGCTTCGATTTTCCAGCCAAAGGCGTAGCCGGAATCGGTCGGGTACGCGATCAATCCCCCCGCCTCGAGCACGCCTACCGCCTGCGCGACGAGCCGCGGCTGCGGGTTGACCGGGTGGATCTCCAGGCGCTGATTCATGCGGGCAGTCCCATGATCCACGCAGTGTAACAGGCGTGCGCACCGTGGCCGGTATGGAATCGCGGCTCGCGCACTGCGGTGGGCCGCCGTGCCGTAGCGCGTCGAATCCGGGCTCCGCAGAGCATCCGCCGCCTCTCCCGGGCGGGGTGTCCGCAGTCAAATCCGGCACGGAATCCGTCCACCGATCTGCGTACGGACGCTACGCGGTCCATCAGACGGCCGGACGCCTGCCGGAGTGGCAGAATCCGCGCATGGCCGAGCGCCGCGCGATCATCCATGTCGACATGGACGCCTTCTACGCCGCCGTCGAGCAGCTCGACAATCCGGCGTGGCGCGGCCGGCCGGTCGTGGTCGGCCAGCTCGGACCGCGCAGCGTGGTGGCGACCGCGAGCTACGAGGCGCGCCCGTTCGGCGTGCGCTCGGCGATGCCGACGCTGACCGCGAAGCGCCTGTGTCCCGACGCGGTTTTCGTCGCACCGCGCATGAGCCGTTACCGCGAGGTGTCGCGCGAGGTGTTCGAGGTATTCGCCGAGGTCACGCCGGATATCGAAGCGCTGTCGCTCGACGAAGCCTTCCTCGACGTTACCGCGAGCCTGCGCCTGTTCGGTGGCGACGTCGCGACGATCGGCCGGCATGTCAAGCGCGAGATCCTCGCGCGTACCGGCCTGACCGCCTCCGTCGGCATGGCCCACAACAAGCTCCTCGCCAAGCTCGCCAGCGAACTTGGCAAGCCCGAGGGTTTCCTGCGGATCGCCCCGGATGCGGTCACGGCGACCCTCGACCCCTTGCCGGTCGGCCGTCTGTGGACGGTCGGGCGGGTTGCCGAGGCAGCCCTGCAGCGCAACGGCATCCGCACGATCGGTGAGCTGCGCCGCGCCGATCCGGCACGCCTCGCGGCGGCGCTCGGCCGTTCCGCGGACGGACTCCAGCGCCTCGCGCGCGGCGAGGACGAGCGTCCGGTCGAGTCGGCGGTGCAGGAGAAATCGCTGAGCGCCGAGACCACGTTCGAGCAGGACCTGAAATCCCTCGACGCCGCGCAGGACTGGCTCGCACGCCTAGCCGAGCGAGTCGGCGAGCGCGTTCGCGCACACGGCCTCGCCGGGCGTACGGTGACGGTCAAGCTGCGCCGGCCACCTTTTGATACCTGCACGCGCCAGGCGAGCCTGACCCGCCCGACGGCGGCGACCGACGAAATCCTCGCCTGCGCACGCCGCCTCCTCGAGACCTGGTGGCAGGCCGAGCAGCGGCCGGCCCTGCGCCTGCTCGGCGTGGGCCTGTCGGGCTTCGAGACGGGCGCGCAGGAGGACCTGTTCACCAGCGGCCGTGCGCCAGCCGCCTCGCGCGACCGTCTCGCCGACGTCATCAACGGCCGCTACGGGCGCGGCACGCTGACCCGCGCCTCGGTATTGCGCACGCTCACCGGACCGGACGACGGCGACGCGGCGTGACGTACCGCGCCGGCTGGGTGAGGAAACGTTTGCATTTGCCGTTGCGCTTGGCTAAAAAACCGCTTCACGGAAGCGACAAGGACTGCGGAGATGGGCGAGAACACGGCTTGGTCGGGGATGCGTCACGCTCGCATGTCGATCCGCTCGGCGGTGTCGATGATGCGCGGTGGCGACGCCTGGTCGAGCGAACTCGAGGACATCTCCGCGACCGGTGTGCTTGTGCGTCGCCCGGATGAATGGACCGGCAAGCTCGGGGAGACTTTCGTCCTCGACATGCTGATCGGCGACGAGCTGAACATTCACCTCGAGGCATCGGTCGCCCGGGTCACCGAGCGCCATGTCGGCTTTGCGTTCGCGCGCATCCCCGAGGACAAGCAGGTCCCGCTGTGGAATCTGCTCGGTGGTTACGCCGACACCCTCGAGCCATTCAACTGAAAGGGCCACAGCGGCGGATAGCTCAAGGGCGCGCCGCCGCATCGTTCCTCGACGCCTGCCTGCCGCGGACCATTGCCTTGCGCGACCGGTGGGTGCTTCATGGCGCGGGCCGCGCCGGTCAGGCCGAAGCCTTGGTGGCCGGCTCACGCAGCTCGCGACGCAGGATCTTGCCGACATTGGTCTTCGGCAGACTGTCGCGGAACTCGATCACGCGCGGCAGCTTGTAGCCGGTCAGGTTCTCTCGGCAGTGCTGCATGATCCGCTCCGCCGTCAGGTCCGGATCCTTCTTCACGACCACGAGCTTGACGACTTCGCCGGATTTCTCGTCCGGAATACCGACCGCTGCCACCTCGAGCACGCCGGGGCAGTGCGCGACGACGTCCTCGACCTCGTTCGGGTACACGTTGAAACCTGAGACCAGAATCATGTCCTTCTTGCGGTCGACGATGTAGAAGAAACCCTTGTCGTCCATGCGCGCGATGTCGCCGGTGTGCAGCCAGCCGTCCGGGAACATCACCTTGGCGGTTTCCTCGGGGCGCTGCCAGTAGCCCTTCATCACCTGCGGCCCGCGGATGCACAACTCGCCGACTTCGCCGAGCGGCAGGAAGCGGCCTTCGTCGTCGCGGATCGCGGCCTCGGTCGAGGGGATCGGCAGGCCGATCGAAGCGTTGTAGGCGGGCAGATCGAGCGGATTGATGCAGGCGGCCGGTGACGTTTCCGTGAGCCCGTATGCCTCGACGAGCGTGCAGCCGGTGACCTGCTTCCAGCGCTCCGCCACCGCCCGCTGCACCGCCATGCCGCCGCCGAGGGTCAGGCGCAAGCTCGAGAAATCGAGCCGGTCGAAGCCGGGCGCATGGAGCAGCGCGTTGAACAGCGTGTT
>Ga0116193_1000383_pt1 | contig 42723 bp, 35 predicted proteins | sample AD_UKC115_MetaG_FD_89892 | JGI IMG/M metagenome (GOLD analysis project Ga0116193, IMG submission 89892) | Active sludge microbial communities of municipal wastewater-treating anaerobic digesters from Hong Kong - AD_UKC115_MetaG | ecosystem: Engineered > Bioreactor > Anaerobic > Digestate... | reverse complement strand
CCTGTCAGCATGGAGCAGTGAGAAGAGTATGAGAGTAATTGTTATAGATGACGACCCCCTGGTGTCGGGTGCGCTCAAGGTAATTCTTGAAGGTGACTGCGAAGGCGGCGAAAATGACGGAATCACGGTAGCGGCAATGGGCTGTTCGGGCGCGGAGGCTGTGAGTCTCTACAAAGCGCACCGTCCGGATATCGTTGTAATGGATATCAGAATGGACAATATGAACGGCATTGAGGCGGCATCAGCTATCCTTTCCTGCGACGGGGACGCACGCATTCTTTTCCTTACGACTTTCGTTGATGACGAATATATCAGCAGAGCCCTGAGAATGGGTGCCCGCGGCTATATTCTCAAGCAGGACTGCGCTGGACTCGCATCAGCATGCCGTGCGGTCATGAGAGGACAGATGGTATACGGAAGTAAAGTTGTCGAGAAGCTTCCCGACATAATCAACCGGAAAGCGGAGTTCGATTACGGGGCTTACGGCATAACAGCCAAGGAGACCGAGCTTATCGGGCTTGTGGCTGACGGTCTGTCCAACAGGGAGATTGCCGCGAGAATGTTTATAGCCGAAGGAACGGTGAGGAATCTAATAAGTTCTGTTCTCGGCAAACTAAATCTTCGTGACAGGACTCAGCTTGCCTGCTTTTACTACCAGCAGATCAACCCGTGATTATGCCCGGAGCCTCACAAAGCGGCGGCTTTACCGATAACGCGGAAATTAAACCATTTACATTTGAGGACAAATAATTTAGTATTCAATAGTAGTTTTATCACAAAGAAAAATATTATATATAAGGAGAAAGAACATGAATATTTCACCACTTCAGAAAGCCAGATATGAGTATTCACCGAAGCTTCCGGGAATGCTCAGACACGGCATCGAGGACATTTGCGTAAATGAGGGTGCCGCGACACAGAGCGTGGCTGATCAGGACAAGATCAGGTCACTGTTCCCCAACACATACGGCAAGCCGGAGATTACTTTTGCAAAGGGAACAAACACCTCGGTTGCAAAGAAGCAGGTCGTAGGTGTTATCCTTTCCGGCGGACAGGCTCCGGGCGGACACAATGTTGTATGCGGCCTCTATGATGCCCTCAAGGCAACAAACAGGGACAATGTTCTCTATGGCTTTAAGAATGGTCCGAGCGGACTTATTGACGACGATTTCCTCATTTTCGACGATGAGTATATTAACGAATACAGGAACACGGGCGGATTCGATATCATAGGTTCCGGAAGAACCAAGCTTGAGACCGAAGAGCAGTTTAAAGTCGCGGTTGAAGTCTGCAAGAAGCACGGTATTACGGCAATCGTAATCATCGGCGGCGATGACTCCAACACAAACGCGGCGGTTCTTGCCGAGTATTTTGCAGCTCACAATGCCGGAGTTCAGGTTATCGGATGCCCGAAGACAATCGACGGAGACCTTAAGAATGAGGATATCGAGTGCTCATTCGGATTTGACACGGCAACCAAGACATACAGCGAAGTTATCGGAAACATCGAGAGAGATGCCAATTCCGCGAAGAAATACTGGCATTTCGTCAAGGTAATGGGCCGTTCCGCTTCTCATGTCGCACTTGAGTGCGCGCTTGAGACACAGCCCAACATCTGCCTTATTTCCGAGGAAGTTGCAGCAAAGAAGATGTCTTTGTCACAGATAGCAGATTACATCGCGGATTCCGTTGAGAAGAGAGCTGCCAACGGCATGAACTTCGGTGTGGCAATCATCCCGGAGGGTGTTGTCGAGTTTGTTCCTGAATTCTCCGCTCTTATCGCAGAGATCAACGAGCTTCTCGCAGGCAGCAAGGCTGAGACATTCAATGCGCTCACCTCATGGTCCGATAAGTACTCTTTCATCGAGAAGGGACTGTCAAAGGAGTCTATGGCTGTATTTGCGATTCTTCCGCAGACAATTCAGCAGCAGCTCTTCCTGGAAAGAGATCCTCACGGCAATGTTCAGGTATCACTGATTGAGTCAGAGAAGCTTTTCTCCGCTCTTGTAAAGGACAAGCTTGCAGCACGCAAGGCAGCAGGAACATATAAGGGCAAGTTCAACGCGCTCCATCACTTCTTCGGTTATGAAGGAAGATGCGCATTCCCTTCAAACTTTGATGCGGATTACTGCTACTCATTGGGTTATAACGCTTTTATGCTCATCCAGTACGGATATAACGGATATCTTTCAAAGGTTTCAAACCTTTCAAGACCGGCTTCCGAGTGGGTTGCGGGCGGTATGCCGATCACAAAGATGATGAACATGGAGAGAAGACACGGCGAGGACAAGCCTGTTATCCGCAAGGCTCTGGTTGAGCTTGACGGCAAGCCGTTCAAATTCTTTGAGGCAAACAGAGACCAGTGGGCTGTTGAGACAGCATATACATATCCGGGCGCGATCCAGTATTACGGTCCTTCCGAAGTATGTGACCTTACGACAAGAACACTTGCTCTCGAGAAGAATTAATCCGACGGAACAGGTCCCGCGATATATTGCGGCGTAACAACAGAAGCTTTATATGCAGCGCCCCGGTCTGAGGAAGACCGGGGTGCTGTTTTTGTGTCTTAAGTAACATGAATAACTGTACAGAAGTATATTGACATTACATATTGAAGTGATATCATAACGATATCACAAGCGAACATACCTTGATGATATCTCAGGAGGTTATTTATGGAAGAGAAACTCATAACAAAGAAGAACGGCATGGCAGTTTTGATTCTTTCGATATTCGGATTTATTATATGCGCAGCAATGTGCATAATGGCCGGAATCAGACTTGATAGTAATGATACAGATCCCGTCGGTATCGCACTTTTAATCACAGGAATAGTCTTAATTACAGTAATACCTTTTCTCTGGGGCGGACTTAAGGTTATCAAGCCGCAGGAGGCTCTGGTTCTCACCTTGTTCGGAAAGTATTACGGAACGCTCAAGGATAACGGATTCTATTTTGTAAATCCGTTTGTAAGCGCTGTTAATCCGGCGGCAGGAACTACATTGAGCCAGAGCGGAGATGTAGATGACGGTTCCAAGAGTAAGACGGGTGTGCAGGTGAATGCCAATTCAGACGGCGCAGGAAAGAAGATATCGCTTAAAGTCATGACACTCAACAACGCGCGCCAGAAGATTAACGATTGTCTCGGCAACCCGGTTGAGATAGGCATCGCTGTAATATGGCACGTGGTGGATACGACAAAGGCTGTTTTCGACGTTGAAAATTACAAAGAATTCCTTTCGCTTCAGTGTGACGCCGCGCTGCGCAACATTGTAAGAATATATCCGTATGATGTGGCGACAAATGTAGATACCACCGGTGACGGCGAACCCGATGAAGGCTCTCTGCGCGGCTCAAGCGAGGTGGTTGCCAAGAGAATCCGCGACGAGATTCAGAGCAGGGTTAACTGTGCAGGTCTTGAGATAATCGAGGCGAGAATAACATATCTCGCGTATGCTCCGGAGATAGCGGCAGTAATGCTTCAGCGCCAGCAGGCATCTGCTATCATCGATGCCCGCAAGATGATCGTCGAAGGAGCCGTCGGAATGGTTGAGATGGCGCTTGAGAGGCTGAGTGAGAACAATACCGTTGAGCTTGACGAGGAGCGCAAGGCAGCTATGGTTTCTAATCTGCTGGTTGTTCTGTGCGGCAATAAAGATGCCCAGCCGGTAGTAAACTCCGGAAGTCTGTACTGATGGACAGCGAGTCAAAGAAGCAGGTTCCGTTAAGACTCTCGCCCAGGCTGTACGCACAGATTTCAGCATGGGCAGAGGATGATTTCAGATCAATTAACGGCCAGATAGAATACCTGTTGTCGCAGTGTGTCAAACAGAGGAAAAAAGACGGAAAGTATGTTTCGGAGAAGATAGACGAGGACATTGAGATTAATCTCAGAGACACGCCTGAAGATTAATACGGCGAAGGCTATGGACACAGCCGTCTTCAGAAATTAGAATATAACCCCGGTGCAGAATCTCAACAATGAGAGGCATCGGGGTTTATTTATGTACAGGAAAATCATACAGTCAGCAATACAGTTTATAAGGACAGAGCCGGTTCTCGCGGTATCATGCGTGCTTGCGCTTGTATCAATGACTCAGGTTCCTCCGGATTCGGGATATGCGGATTATATAAATGTGAGAGTCATTGCAATACTTGCGGGGCTCATGATTGTTATGACGGGGCTTCGCAATCACGGCTTTTTTACGCTATGTGCCGGGAGACTTCTGTCAAAGACTCGAGGCGCTGTCAGCAGTGCATTTGTGCTGGTGTTTCTCTGCTTTTTCTTTTCTATGCTGATAACCAATGATGTCGCGCTGATAACTTTTGTTCCGCTTACCATTGAACTGCTCGGCATTATGAACAGGAGAGACCTGTGCGTCCGGGTAGTCGCCCTGCAGACGATCGCTTCTAATCTTGGAAGCATGCTGACGCCCGTCGGCAACCCGCAGAATCTGTATCTGTATGAACTTATGGGTATAAGTTTCAGGCAGTTCGTCGGATTCATGGCGGTTCCGGCGGCGCTGTCGGCGGCATTGCTGATTGCGGCAGTTCTTCTGTCGGTGGCGGCCTGCAACGGCAGACATCATATGGATGACATTGAGGGCTTGACATTCTGCGGCGGGCGGACAGCCGATGATGATAAGCCGGCGAAAATAACCGCTCTCTACATTGCTCTGTTTGCTGTTAATGTGTCGGCGGTTCTGAATCTCGTGCCGTATTACATTGCTTTCGCGGTGACCGCAGTAATCTGCGGCATAGCGGACAGGAAATCGCTTAAGATAGACTACTCGCTGCTCGCGACATTCGCGGCTTTCTTTATCTTCATCGGAAATGTCGGAAGAATAGATTTTGTGGCTGACACGCTGAGACAATATGTGGAGGGAAGGGAACTTGAAGCCGGGATTGTCATCAGTCAGTTTATAAGCAATGTTCCGGCGGCAATTCTTCTGTCCGGATTCACAGGCAACTTCAGAAGCCTTCTGTACGGCGTGTCCGCCGGTGGTCTCGGGACGCTTATAGCGTCAATGGCAAACCTCATATCCTACAAATATATAGTGCGTGACAGCCCGTCTGAAGCCGGCTCCTATATCCGTGTTTTTACGCTGCAGTGCATGTTTTTTCTGGTTCCGCTGTATATAGTTATGAAGGTTATTTCAGGTTTGTAATAAACTGTTATGAGCGTTAGAATTAGCGCATGAATTTATGGTCATGTCTGTACACATTGATTATCGGACCGCTGCAGCTTGTTCTTGGGATATTGTTCTCAATTGTAAACAAATGGACGGCCAATCCGGGACTCACGATTATTATCGAGAGTCTGCTCCTCAATATCCTTCTCTATCCGCTATACCGTCAGGCAGACAGGATTCAGGCGGCAGCTACTGACAAAGAGAAGTCAATGGCGCCTATGACGTCGCACATCAGGCGCAGCTTCAAAGGCGACGAGAGAATGATGATGCTTCAGGCATATTACCGCGAATGCGGGTATTCTCCGCTAAGTATATTGAAGACCTCACTTCCTGTTCTTCTTCAGATTCCTTTTTTCCTCGCCGCATACAATATGCTCTCTTCAAATTCGGCTCTGGCCGGATCCCCGTTCGGCCCGATATCAGACTTAGGTCTTGAGGACGGGCTCCTTGCGGCCGGACCGTTTACTGTCAATCTTCTGCCGGTGCTGATGACGCTGATAAATATCCTGTCGGGTTATATCTATGCCCGCCGGCAGCCGTTTAAGGTCAGACTGCAGCTGTATCTGATGGCCGCGGTTTTCCTCGCGGCACTCTATAAATCTCCGTCGGGACTGGTGCTTTACTGGACGTTCAACAACATTTTCGCGCTCATAAAGAACGCTTACTTCAGAATTGCAAAACCTGCGCCAAAGAAGAACGCAGGCAAAATCAGCGGGAAACGTCAGGACTTTATGCTCTTTTTGTTTGTGTGCCTGTCGTGCGCCATGCTCGTCGGCTACTATATTCCGGCTCTTATTCTGTCAATCTCAACACAGGAGTTCATTAACCTTTACAATCTGGTGAATCCGCTTCGTTATGTCCTGTCATCGGCGCTGTCAGGCCTCGGGCTGTTTGTGCTCTGGCCGTTGGTATTCTACCTGACGGCGGAAGCGGGCGGCAGGAAAGCTATGAATTATGTCATGACGTCTTTGTTTTTCTGCATGCTGATAACATCCCAGCTTTTCAGCAACGATTTCGGCGTTATAAGCAAGGAACTTGTGTTTTACGATACACCGGTCTTTACCGCGAAAAGCATAATAATCAATCTTCTTGCGTGCGCTCTTGCGGTCTTTATGGCTGTAGTCATGATAAGACTTCTTAAAAATTTCACGAAGATCATACTGATAGGGCTCACGGCGGTTCTCTTCATAGCCGGCAGTGTCTGTGCCGTGTCGAGCGACAGGTTCTACAGGAACTTTATTAGTAATTCCGTAAGGGATGAGCAGCCTCAGTTTACGATGTCCAAAGAGGGAACAAATGTGGTGGTGATAATGCTTGACAGGGCGATGGGGCCAATGATTCCGTATCTGTTTAATGATAACGCAAGTCTCACGGACGAATATGACGGGTTTACATATTACGGAAACACAATCTCTTTCGGTCCGAACACGAATTTCTCCACGCCGTCGCTCTTTGGCGGTTATGAGTACACACCTGCAAAACTCAACGAACGCAGCGACGAGTCGCTGGCCGACAAACAGGATGAAGCAATATCGGTGCTGCCGGAAATTTTTACCGGAAACAATTACAGCTGTACCTTTATCAATCCGACATACGCGGGGTATCAGTGGATTCCGGATCTGACTGTTTTCGATGATATGGAAGGGGTTAAGGCATACAACACCCTCAACCGTTACGCCAGAATTGATTACGGCGACACATACGACGCGACAGTCTCGCACAACCTGTTCTGTTACAGCCTGTTCAAGTCAGCGGCAGTTCTGCTTCAGCCGCTGTTTTATGACGACGGAAATTACAACGACATGACGGTAAAAAGTCTTGAATATACGGAACAGAGGATTTACGGAACTTCGGTCGCGGCGGGTCACAATATGGATTTTGAGATGTCTTATTATGCGCTTAAATCGCTTAAGGACATGACGGTAATTGATAACGGCGCAAGCGACAATGTTCTGCTTTATACATGCGACTGTACGCACGACACCGCACTGCTGACAGAACCCGGATATGAGATCGCGGATACCGTTGACAATACCGCCTATGACGCCGCGAACACGGACAGATTTACACTTAACGGACGGACGATGATAATGAATGACGATGAGGATTACTCGCACTATGAGAGCGATATGGCGGCTCTCAAGGCGTTGGGCGAATGGTTTGATTATCTTCGGGATAACGATCTGTACGACAACACAAGAATCATCATCGTCTCCGATCACGGCAACAATCTCGGCGAATTTGACGAACTTGAGGAGAGCGATCTTGAAGTGCCGGTCGATGCAGAGGCTTTTACACCGCTTCTCATGGTCAAGGACTTTAACAGCCATGGATTTACCGTATCGGATGATTTTATGACGTTAGCTGATACGCCGTACCTTGCGACTGAAGGAATAATCTCAAATCCGACAAATCCTTTTACCGGCAATGAGATTACCATGGATGACAAGCAGGGACCGCAGAGAATTATAAGTTCCGGATTGATGGACATCAATGCGAACAGCGGAACCGTATTTGCCGAATCGGACTGGTATACCGTGCAAAGCGATATCTGGAACAAGGATAACTGGAAATATGCCGGCAGAGGCTGAAGGGAGGAAAAAGACTGAAGATGAGTATCTGGGGTTTACTCTACTCGCTGATAATAGGACCGTTGCAGCTTCTGTTTGAGATTATTTTCTCACAGGTAAACAAGGTTACTTCCAATCCGGGATTAACGGTGATAATTGAGAGTCTTCTGCTGAACATTCTTCTGTATCCTCTTTACAGTCAGGCTGACAGAATTCAGGAAGCGGCAACCGCCAAAGAGAAGGCGATGAAGCCGATGGTTGAGCATATAAGGCATCATTTCAAAGGCGACGAGCGGGTTATGATGCTTCAGGCGTATTACCGTGAGAATTCATATTCACCTCTGAGCATAATATCAACGTCTCTTCCGGTTCTTCTTCAGATTCCTTTTTTCCTTGCCGCATACAATATGCTGTCGAACAATATCCGTCTGGTCGGTGCTTCGTTTGGTCCGATTGCGAATCTGTGCCTGCAGGACGGTCTCGTCAGAATCGGAGGGCACGGGTTTAATCTTCTGCCGGTTCTCATGACGCTGATCAACATAATATCGGGCTTCATCTATGCAAAGCGTCAACCGCGAAGTGCACGGATACAGCTCTATCTGATGGCCGCCGTGTTTTTTGCCGTGCTTTATAAATCACCTTCCGGACTTGTTCTTTACTGGACGTTCAACAATCTGTTCGCGCTCATAAAGAACGTGTATTTTAAACTTGTTCCGCCGTCAAAAAGAAAATCCGTCAGCACCGTTTCTGAGACCGGAACCGACAGACTTGTTTTTATTTTCAGCTGTCTTTCAGTGGCTCTTTTGACGGGATTTCTGATACCAGGCATGTCTTTGTCCGTTGCTTCGCAGGATTTCATCAATATGTTTCTTATTTCAAATCCGGTGCTGTATCTGATTAAGCCACTGCTTACAGCGATAGGGCTGTTTGTATTATGGCCGCTGGTCTTCTACTTTGAGATGGGCGGCAGGGCAAGAAAGACGGCAGGATATGTAATGCTTGTTATGGCAATAGTAGCGCCGGTTAACGCGTTTACCTTCAGCAACGGCTTCGGGCAGACCGACAAGTACCTGAGATTCAATAACGATCCCAAGTTTTCCTCGCTTTCAATAGCCGTCAATATTCTGGCTATTTTGCTGGTTGTGATGCTTGTATATCTGTTCAGGCGCAGGTACAGCACATACGGGGTAGTTATCACAGTAGCGCTGTCGGTTCTTTATGCCGGCGCGGGTATTTACATGAGCACAAAGATAAACAACAGTTACAGGACTTTCGTCAACAATTCCATACGGGAAGAACCGCAGTTTACTCTGTCAAAGGAAGGACGGAATGTTGTTGTAATAATGCTTGACCGTGCGGTTGGACCGATGGTTCCCTATATCTTTAATGAGGATAAGGATCTTGTGACAAAGTTCGATGGGTTTACATATTACAGCAACGTCCTGTCATACGGTCCATGTACAAATTACTGTACGCCATCTCTGTTCGGAGGATATGATTATACTCCGGAAAAGCTCAACGAACGGGATGACCGGCTTCTGCCCGATAAACATAACGAGGCGCTCAAGGTTCTTCCGACAATTTTCACGGACAACGGATACAGCTGTGCCTTTATCAACCCGTCATACGCGGGGTATCAGTGGATTCCGGATCTGTCTGTTTTCGACGACTGCAAAGGCGTTACGGCTTCAAACACTTTCAATCAGTACGAGAATGCCGACTACGGCACGATCTACAACAATATGCTTGAACACAATATAATGTGCTACGGATTGTTCAAAGTGTCTCCGGTGGCGATTCAGCCGCTGATTTACTCGAACGGCACATATAACATTCTGTCATATGCCGACGCCAAGTCCGGCTGGCAGAGCTTTACCGGGACATCTGTCGCAGTCGGCCATAACCAGTTATTCGAGGCAGCATACAGCGCGCTCACTTCACTCGCTGATATGACCGTTATAGATGACGGCTCGAGCAACAACATTCTCCTTTATACATGCGACAGCACACATGATGTCGCGCTTCTTCAGGAACCCGAGTATCTGCCGGAAGACAGAGTCGACAACACGGAATACGATAATGCCAACACGGGCAGATTTACCGTGAACGGCAGAACCATGAACATGCAAACCGCAGAGGACTATGCGCAATACGAGTCCAACATGGCGTCATACCGTGCGCTTGGCGACTGGTTTGACTACCTGAGGGCGAACAATCTGTATGACAACACAAGAATCATCATCGTGTCGGATCACGGTCACGCCAGCGGCGAATTTGACGAGCTTTCCGAGGATGATCTGGAAGTGGAGACAGATGCGGAAGCTTTCGCGCCTGTTCTTATGGTAAAAGATTTCAACAGCACGGGGTTTACGACTTCCGATGAATTCATGACCAACGCCGATACCCCGTATCTTGCAACGGAGGGGCTGATAAGCAACCCTGTAAATCCGTTTACCGGAAACGAGATAACGGAAGACGGAAAGACAGGTCCGCAGTTTGTTGCCGACAATGTTGATATAGATATACATACAAACAACGGAAACACGTTTGTGAACTCGGACTGGTATACCGTGCAAAGCGATATCTGGAACAAGGACAACTGGAAATATGCCGGCAACTGGTAGACACAGGCAGTATACGGGCTGCCCCGGATATGTTGCAACGGGAGTGTCTTAAGGTTAAAATTGGCTATGGCGCAAAATATCAGACAAGAAGTATCAATCAAGAGAAAAATTCTGGCAACGGCACTGCTGATCATAGCTATTGTTATGATTAGTTTTATTGCGTATAAGTTTTGCAGACCCATGCTGATTATGGCAAAAGACCCGGAGGCATTCCGTACATACATCTGGAACAGAAGTCCCTGGAGCATAATCGCATTCATGGCGGCAATTTTTCTTCAGGTTGTGGTGGCGATTATCCCGGGTGGCCCGTTTGAGATAGCCGCGGGATATGTGTTCGGAGTATATGCCGGAGCGGTAATCGCTGATCTTGCCATGACCATGGGGTCTCTATTTGTTTTTCTGATGGTGAGAAAGTTCGGAATGAGATTTGCCGAGCTTTTTGTATCACGTGAGAAGATTGAATCAGTCAGATTCTTAAAGCACTCTGAGAAGAGAGACCTTATTGCTTTTCTGTTCTTCCTTATTCCCGGAACGCCAAAGGATCTGTTTACATATGTCGTGGGCTTCACTGATATGAAGCTTCCGGTATGGATTGCAATTACGTTTGTGGGACGTTTTCCGGCAATATTTCTTTCGGCTGTCGGCGGAAATGCGGTGGGAAACAGGAACTACATGCTTTTCTTCACAGCAATAGCGATAACTGTTGTGCTTTTTATTTTCGGAACTGTATTTTACAGCCGCTGGAAGAGTAAACACCCCGGAACAAAGGAGGACAAGAATGTCTGATTTCTATATTCAGCCCAAGGCTGCGCTTCGTAAAATTGAGATTGCAAGGGCGCAGGGGCAGCCTGTATTTATCTACGGTGCCACAGGCTTCGGAAAGACAGCTTTTGTCAGGGATTATCTGAGCGGAATAAATTATACATATGTTTCATGTAATGACTCGGCGGAAATCAGTATAAACATACCGAATGAGTCGAGGAAGAAGAAGCTGTCGGTTCTCGTTTTCGACGATATTCAGCTTCTGGGACGTTCGGAACTTAAGGAAAAGATAAGTGATCTTACCAGGAACCGTGCGGCGTGGGTAATCATGATAAGCCGCGGAGTAGTTCCGGAATGGCTTGCCAGGTCTAATTTTGAACGCCGGTTCATGCTTATTGAGGAACACGACCTGGCGCTCGACGCGAGACTGTCCGAGAGGCTTATGGGAATGTACGGAATCAGACTGAGCGACGATGAGCTTCACAGGCTGGTCGAGACCTCAGAGGGTAACGGTTATGCCATTAACAGAGCCGCCGAGGTCATACAGTCCGGAGTGTCGTTTGACAACACATTCGAACGCAACAAAGAGCAGTATATAGATCGTCTTATGAACGATGTAGCTCCGCAATATGCAGGGGATCTGTCGGAATTCGTGTCAAAAATCAGCGTAGTCGACAAATTCACCGTTCCTTTGGCCAAGGTTGTCACGGGGTTTGACAATACCGAGGAGATTATCAGGAAGGCGGTTGAGTCCGCCAACTTTTTCGAGCTCAGCGGGGATACATACAGAATCAAAGAGCCGGGGCTAACGGCAATCAGGAAGTATGCGCAGCGCAATATTCCTGATGAAGAACTGAAGGAGTGTGCCTACCGCGCCGGAGAATGGTATGAGCAGAAGGATATTGAGCTTGAAGCGCTCAAAATGTATGAGAAAGCCAACCACATGGAGAAGATAAGCGGGCTTCTTATAAAGAACGCGAAAAAGAATCCGGGAAACGGGCATTTCTACGAGATGCGCAAGTATTACTATGAGATTCCTGAAGATGAGATCAAGAAGAGCATCCAGCTTATGACCGCGATGGCAATGCTCAATTCACTTCTCATGGATTTTGACAGCAGTGAGTACTGGTGTTCTGAAATCGACAAATTTGCCAAAACAGCTAAGGGTGAACAGAAGCGTGAAGCAATCGGAAGCCTGGCTTATCTTGATATTGCCATGCCGCACCGCGAGTCAAACAGTGTCGTGAAGCTTCTTGCGAATCTGTTCAAGGTGGAGACCGGCAATTTCTTTATCACTGATTTCTCAATTACCAACAATATGCCTTCAATAATGACGGGCGGAAAGGACTTCAGCGACTGGTCGCTTCGCGACACAGAGATTGCCGCCAAATACGGCAAGCCTGTAAGCATTGCTTTAGGTAAAGGCGGAGTGGGGCTGGTCAACGAGGCGCTTGGCGAGAGTTTCTATGAGAAAGGCCATGACTATCAGGAAGTTCTTCAGCGTCTCTCTCGCGTCAGCATAGAGACTGACCGCAAGGGCAAACTGGAGATTGCTTTTGCTGCCGTAGGCATAACCGCACGTCTTTATATAGTTAACGGCGAACTTGAGTCTGCAAGGGAACTGCTAACGTCGTTTCGCCAGAAAGCCGTTCTTGCCGGACAGGACAGGATTGTTAATAATATCGATTGTATGTTCTGCCGTGCTGCAATCTATGATATGAACATGGAAGTCATAGACAGCTGGCTGGCGGACGGCCCGGGCGATGCGGACGAGTTTTTTCTGTTGCACCGTTATACTTATATGACGAAGATTGAGGCGCTTATCGCCACGGGCAGATATATGGCTGCGCTTGAGCTTATGGGCAAGATGCAGTACTACGCGGAAGTATGTCACCGCCCGTACATAAAGATGAAGCTCGAGCTTCTGGCTGCGATAATAGACTATCGCACCGGTCATAAGTGGGAGCCGGGATTTGCAAGTGTTATGCGTGAGCTCAGCCACTATCATTTTGTCGCGATGGTCGCGGAACAGGGTGCTGCTGTTTTCGATATGCTGATGCTGTCAAGAGAGCGGTTAAGGAAGGATCCCGAAATAGGAGAGGAATTTGTCGACAGCGTATACGAGGCGACGCAGGTTGTGGCGCTTAAGTATCCTCAGAGAATGAATTCAAAGGTATCGCAGTCCGCGCCCGGAATCAGCACTACGGCACTTCGCATTCTGAAGCTTCAGGCGGGCGGATGCACTGTTGAACAGATTGCAGAACAGCTCGGTATGAAGGTTCCGGCGGTAAAGTACCATATCAGGGAGAATTATAAGAAGCTCAATGCGAAAAACAAAGCTGAAGCAATCACAGCCGCCACAGGAATGGGCCTGCTCTGATATTACTCCCTTTCCGCAAGAATCCGGGCGAGCTGCGTATTCTCTTCCTGCGTCCGAACCGCAATCCTGATGTACTGCTTACCGTTGCCGGTCTTTGACGACAGATCCTTGATAAGAATATTGTTGTCAGCCAGCAGCCCGGCGCAGAGCTCACTGCTTCTGTGTCCGCCGGTCAGTTCACACATGATGTAATTTGCTGATGAGTCAAAGACTCTTAGATAATTTATCTGCCTGAGCTGTTCGGTAAATGCAGTTCTCGCTTCTGACAGTTTCCGTAAAGATGCCGAATAGTCAGATTTGTACTTGCCGAACATCTGCATGAAGAATTCCGCGAATGAATTAATGTTCCAGATGGATACATCGCTCTTGAGCGCTTCGATAAGTCTGACGTCCGAACTCGCGAGAAGACCCAGACGAAGGCCCGGAACGCCGTAGGATTTGGAGATGCTTTTGATGACAATAAGATTTGGGTACTCATTGAGATAAAGGTCAGACAGCAAAGAGAACGGACCGTCGGGTTCCTTGCCGGTTCCGGCGAAATCCGCGAAGCTCTCGTCCACAACAAGCGTAATGCCATTGTCCCTGCACCAGCCAGCAAGCATCAGCAGGTCGTCATGCGCGATATAGCTGCCGCTCGGATTATCCGGGTTGATAAGAACAATATTGTCCGGTCTGTGTGTCGAGAAGAAATCTATCAGTTCCCGTGCGCTGTAACTGAAATCTTCCGCAGACGGCGTAAAGGTTATCAGGCGGTCTTTGCCGAGTCTGTTGGGATATTCTTCAAAGGTCGGACGGATAATTCCGACAGAACCGCTGATGCAGCTTTCTGTAAGAGCCTTGATCAGTTCCGCCGCGCCGTTGCCTGCGATTATGTGTTCCTCGCAGACATCGCAAAGCTCTGATGCAAGAAGGCTGTTTACCTTCATTCCGGAAGGATACTCTTTGAGAAGCGTGTCGAAATTGGATTCGAGCTCCGCACTGAATCTCGGAGAAGGGAAATACGGATTTACAAGGTAGCAGAAATCCTTAAGCTTCGGAAATCGCCAGAATCCGCCATAGCGGGATGACAATGTACTGTATTTGTTCTGCGCCTCTTCTGTAAAAAGATATTCGGCAGTCTGAAGGTCTTTGGCATCGTCAATCTCGTACCAGACCTCGCCGGCGAGCCGCATTGCACGTATCTCGACGTTATCAAGCATCGCAATCAGCTTAATTACAGATTCATAATATTCGTTCTCGCCCATCGCCTGTTCGTAGGCCGTCAGAAAAGGAACGTAGGTCCGGGCGGAGAATTCTTTTGAGAACTTATATATATTTACGGTCTTGTAGTAGTTCGTTGTCTGCTTAAAATCAAGATACCTGCCCGGGATAAAATCTACGATACGATCGTTGCTGTCGAGCTTGAGACAGGTTCCGTCCATCCAGCTCTCGAACTTGTCAACTACCGACAGAGAAGGCCTCGGGTCATTTATCAGTCTGTCAACGATGCTCTTATCGAAAATCAGGTCGGATTCAAACAGGAGCGTATCGTCCTGTACAAGACAGTCTCTCGCAAGTGCGAGAGAATAGATATTGTTGGTTGTGGAGTATACAGGATTATCAACGAAAACAACCGGCGTTGTGACGTCCAGACTCAAAACATATTCTTTGAGATTAGCGCCCATGTAGCCGTCAACAATAATGATTCTTGTGAGATTTTCCTGATCCAGAATGCCAAGCAAACGTCTGATCAGGGACACTCCGTTGACTTCAATCATGCACTTCGTCCGGTCCTGCGTTAAGTGCTTGAGACGTTTGCCCATCCCGGCGGCGAGAATCATAGCCTGCATTTTTATTCTCCTTTTTGTAATAGTCTGATTGTACTCGAATAAGTGTCCGTTGTCGACAAACAAAAGACGTTGTGGTAGATTGAAACTCAATAATATATGTATGGGGTTGTTTGTCAGATGATGCAGTTGTATATAGATCCTGCGACAGGAAGTATGCTGTTCTCGATCATTGTTGGAATATTCCTCGCCGCAGCTTTCTTCGTCAGGATGCTGTTTGTAAAGATTAAGTTTCTTGTCAGCGGAGGCCGGGGCGTAAAGAATGATAAAAAGAACAGAATTCCTTATCTTATCTATTCGGATGATAAAAGATACGCGAATGTGTTCGTCCCCATTTTAAACGAGTTTGAGAAGCGCGGAACGGACGTCACATTCTGGACATCGTCCGTTGACGACCCGATTCTCGCCATGGATTACAGGCATGTACATGCGGAATATATAGGCAAAGGCAACAAAGGAATAGTGAAGCTTAATTCGGCTGCTGCCGGCGTATTTCTTGCGACAACTCCCGGACTGGACGTTTTGCAGTGGAAACGTTCAAGAAATGTGGACTGCTATGTTCATGTGCTTCACGCGGCTGATACATGCGCAGGATACAGAATGTTCGGCCTTGATTTCTATGATGCTGTTCTGGTCTCGGGTTCAGTCCATGTGGATGAGATAAGACTTCTTGAGCAGAAGCGCAATCTCGCACCAAAGGATGTCAGGGTAGTCGGTCTCACGTATTTTGACACTGTTTATGAAAGGCTCGCCGGGACTGTCAGACCTGATAACACGAAGCCCGTGATTCTTCTTGCTCCTTCATGGGGACCGAGCGGCCTGCTGCACAGATACGGAAGCAGAATCATTGATTCTCTGGTTGCCACAGGCTACAGAATCGTATTCCGTCCGCATCCTCAGTCATATACGGCGGACAAGGAAATAATTGATGAGCTGAGACGAAAATATCCTGAATCTGATGACTTTGAGTGGAACAGCGACAATGACAATTTCGATGTGCTCAACAGGGCAGATCTGCTGGTTACAGATTTCTCGGGCATCATTTTCGACTTTACGCTGCTGTTTGGAAAGCCTGTGATGTATACGTCGCCGGACTTTGACAACGGGGTGTATGACGCGGCGTGGATTGAAGAGCCGCTGTGGAAGTTCAAGGTTCTGCCGTCAATCGGCTGCGAGATAGATGAGAAAGATTTTGAGGATATGAAGGCGAGAATTGATTCTGTAATAGAAGGCGGGGACTATAGAGAAGGCATACAGAAGGCAGGCGAACTGGCATGGCAGAACAGAGGACATGCCGCGGAATCCATAGTTCAGTACATGATTGATGCCGGTCAGCGAAAAACAACAAAAGGATAAAAAAACTGACCAAACTGTCTGCAATGGTATAAAATATACATAACAATTGCCCCATAAGAGACATCTCACGGGAGGAAACATATATGACAGCCAGGACTGATAAGATTATCGCAATCGGAAGATCGTACGGTGCGGGTGGAAGAACCATCGGCAAAGAAGTCTCGCAGGAGCTTGGAATACCTTATTATGATTCTGAGATACTGACAGAGACTGCAAGGAACAGCGGCCTTACGGAGAAATATCTTGAAAGTGTGGACGAGAAGGAAATTAACGATGCGACACTGTACATGTCGGTCGGATATATGAATCCTATGTATGTTTCGGTAAAGCAGATTGCGGCAAACGCACAGCGCGAGGTTATCGAGAAGATAGCGGCGCAGGGTCCGTGCGTCATCGTCGGAAGACGTGCCAACGAGATCTTAAAGGATAAGGACAATCTTTTAAGCGTTTTTATAACGGCTTCAGTTGAGACAAGAACAAGACATATTATGGAAAGAGAAGGTCTTGACGAGAAACTTGCCCGCAAGAAGGTAATTAAAGTTGATAAAGAGAGAACCGCATATTACAATCAGTTTGGCGGAAGTGCGTGGGGATATGCGGAGACATATGATATCTGTATCAATACAGATGCCATCGGTGCTCCGGACGCTGTCAGATTAATCGAATGTCTGGCAGGGGATTGCCGGGGCTGACAAGGAGAAACAGCTATGTTTGATGAGAAGAAGAATTTTATTTTTGATTTGTACGGCACGCTGGTTGACATAAGAACCGACGAGAACATGCCGATTCTGTGGAGCACAATGGCACGTTATTACTCGATGAAGGGCGCTCATTACGATGAAGCTGAGTTTCACGAGGCGTATTCGGAGCTCTGCGCAAAGCTGGTTGCCAAGGCGGCGGGCAAGCGCCACAGTGAAGGGATAGAGATAGATCTTGCACAGGTTTTCAAAGAGCTGTTTACAAACAAAGGCTCACGGGTGTTTTCATCGGAGGTTGAAGCTGCTGCGATTACATTCAGAAGCATTTCCACAGTGAAGCTCTGTCTTTTCCCTGATGCTCTCGATGTTCTGCGCAAACTTCGCAAGGACGGAAAGAAGCTGTTCCTGTTCACAAATGCGCAGGCAGCATTTACAATACCGGAACTTGAGAGTCTGGATATATACGGAATGTTCGAAGGAGTGCAGATATCTTCTGTAATCGGAGCGCAGAAGCCGTCGAAGAAGTTTTTCGACGCGGCCATAAAGAATACCGGGATTAACGTAAAAGAGTCGGTGATGATCGGAAACGACGAATTCTCGGATATCCGCGGCAGTATGGCAGCCGGACTTGATGCATGCTACATTCAGACGGAACAGTCTCCGACAGTTGCACACAACCTTCCCTGCCCTTCCATAAGAAGTCTCGGCGAACTTCTTGGATAAAGTTATGAAGTATCGCGAGGACAGGTATAAGAACCCGATATCGGCACTGGGATTCGGCTGTATGCGTTTCCCGAAGAACGGTCTTGCGGTTGACATGAACGAGACCGGTCGCGAGATTATGGCGGCGTATGAGGCAGGGGTCAATTATTTCGATACTGCCTACATATATCCCGGCAGCGAGGCGGCTCTGGGCGAGATTCTCGCACGCAACAATATTCGCGACAAGGTGAATATAGCGGACAAACTCCCGCATTACCTTATAAAGTCACGCGGAAGCCTTGATAAGTATTTTGACGAGCATCTAAGGCGGCTTCAGACCGACAGGATAGATTATTACCTCATGCATATGCTCAATGACGTGAGCACATGGGACAAGCTCTGCGAGATGGGAATAAGAGAGTGGATTGAAGAGAAGAAGAAATCCGGGCAGATCAGATACATAGGCTTCTCTTATCACGGAAATACCGACAGATTCAAAGAGCTTGTCGATGCATATGACTGGGATTTCTGCCAGATACAGTACAATTATATGGATGTTTCATCACAGGCCGGAGTAGAGGGATTAAGATATGCATCTTCGCACGGACTTGCGGTTATTATTATGGAACCGCTTCGCGGGGGGAAACTGGTTACCATGCTTCCGGATGAGGCCCGCAGGCTTTTTGACGGAAACAAGAAGGGATATACGCCGGCTCAGTGGGCGTTCAGGTGGCTTTGGAATCAGCCTGAGGTTACCTGTGTGCTGTCCGGAATGAATTCAATGGAGATGCTTCGTGAGAATGTTCAGACTGCATCGGAGACGGATGTCGGTGAATTTACGGGAGAGGATGAGGCTTTCCTGCAGGACGTGGTATCGGCAATTAATTCCAAAGTCAAGGTAGGATGCACCGGATGCAGATACTGCATGCCATGCCCTCACGGTGTGGATATTCCGGGGACTTTTGCCGCCTACAACCATTGCTTTACCGAGAACAAGGCTGCCGGTCGTAACGATTATCTGATGACTACCGCATACCGGAAGAATCCGACGTCAGCGTCGCAGTGCGTGAAGTGCGGTGCCTGCGAGACGCACTGCCCTCAGCATATAAAAATCCGCGATATGCTCGAAGAAGCTAAAGGGACGCTTGAGACTCCCGGCTACAAACTGTTCAGGGCAGGTATTAAGGTTCTCGGTCTGTATAAATAGTGCTTCGGGAATTTGTTGCTGATTCAGTTTTTTTTAAGATAATCAACGCATTCAACTTCGTTCATTGCAGTGCCCATGTAACGGCCCTGATATATGTCGCAGTCGGCATCTCGCAGGAAGGTAAACTGGGATTCAGAGCCGACGCCCGTGGCACTCACCTTGATGTCAATGTCATGCATAAGTGATATGGCGGAGGATGTCAGCACTCTGACCGTCTCATCGGAAGCGAGATTATGAGTAAAGTTGCCGTCAAGCTTAAGGACGGTTATCGGCAGGAGCGGAATTGCATTGAACGAAGAGTATCCGCGGCCGAAGTTATCCAGCGCGAGCTTTACGCCCATCGCATTGAGTTTCTCAATGGCAGACTTGATATCGGGTAGCTCGGTGAACAGGCTCTCTTCAGGAATATCAAGAATGATGTTCATCAGCCTGCAGCCGCTGTTTGATACGGAATTCGAAAAGGACTGGATAAAGTCCTCGGCTTTGAGCTGGTTGGTCGATATATTGAGTGACATTGTAATATTCGGGTTCAGGGCATTGAAATGCGCAAGAGCCTTGAGTCCGCGGTCGATGGAGAATCCTCCGATTCGGCGTATGTATCCGCTGTTCTCAGCAGCTGCGATAAATACCGGCGGAGGAATAATCCGGCCTTCGTGTCGGAATCTCATAAAAGCTTCAAAACCGAGCAGATTTCTGTCTCTCGTGAAACACGGCTGGAATGTCATATAGATATCGCCGTTCGTCATGGCGCACTCAAATATTGATGCGATCTCATCACGCGTCTTGCCGTCAAAAATGGCAGAGGCTTCAGCTAACTCTTCAATACCCGCAGCATAAGGCGTCATTGAAACTTTACCGATAACTCCGGAAGCGTCTCCGTAGACGGCGGTCATCGCTTCTTCTGCCTTTGCGATCAATTCGCCCGCAATTCTTCCGTCGGACGGATATGAGGAAACGCCGCATGAAATATTGATGACGATTGAATCCCTGCCGGTCTCGAATGCTTTCTTACCGGCCCGGGCAAGCCGCCCGGCATATGCGTCAATCTCACTGACCGGAAGCTTACGGCGCGTCAGAACAATAAACTCAGCATTTACAAGTCTTGCCACCATGTCCTTCGGATCCGCCGCTTCACGGATGCGGTGTGCCATATTCTGAATAAAAAGATCCATCTTCTTGTGCCCGATCTCGCGGCTCAGGATCTCTGAACTGTCAAGGGCAACATAAATGATTGAGAAGGGGTTGCCTGTAACAACAGGTGAGTGTGATGTCTGCATGGATGCGATGTCGTTGGCAATGATTCTGTCAATCCTGTCTGTAATCATCTCGCGGCCGGGCAGCGTGGTAAGAGGGTCAATTGAGCTGGTCAGATTCTCACCGATAGCCTCGCTCATTCCTTCGCTGCGACCGAGTTCTTCGTGGTTAACGATGAGACTCGTGCGCGAAAACATCTCGTCTTCAAGTTCCTTGCTGATTCTTGCATTGCGTTCAGCCTGCCTGCTCTTCTTGATTGAATAAATCTGCTTTGCCATACGAACGATGTAATACTGGACTACAAGATTAATCAGCATTATTGCGAACGACATTACGAGCAGCACACCTGTTGAAGTGTCACCAATAACAGTATATTCGTAGATGTAGACCATGAACTGTATGAAGTTGAGCGCAAAAGACGCGTAGAAGCCGAATTTGTCGAGGCCGATGTTGATGAGAAATGACAGAACCATCAGCGAAATGCCGATAATATAACAGGTGACGGGATCACCGGAAAGAAGCTGCATTGCAAGGAGAGAAAGAAACAGCAGCGCTGACAAAAAAAGTGTCAGAACATATCCGACGCCGCTTTTAAAGAAAATTCTGTCATTACTGTTGTCCATAGGCTATATTATGACTTGTTTTTATCAGATTTGTATTAATACAATGTTAATTTTACAAATCAGTGTCCGGAAGAGCACAGGTGCCGTTTATGTCTGACATCCGGCAAGGTCGCGGACGACGTAACCTGCCATTACGAGACCGCACACCGATGGTACAAAAGCGGCGGATCCCGGAGCCGGTCTTGCCTCCCGGCAATGAAACTCAGGCGGTCTGCCGCATGTCTTCGCAATCTCGGGAGACCAGCATACATTGACATGGTTTATCCCGCGGGAACGAAGCTCATGGCGCATAACTTTTGCGAGCGGGCAGTAGCTTGTTTTCGAAATATCGGATACTCTGAACAGCGAGGGGTCGAGCTTGTTGCCGGCACCCATTGCGCTTATGACCGGAGTGCCGCATGATACCGCGCGCTCAATTATATCAAGCTTCGCGGATACGGTGTCGATGCAGTCTATGATGTAGTCGTATCCGCAGAAATCAAAATCCGGAGAAGATTCCGGAAGATAGAATACCTCACGTGTTTCCACACGGGCCACCGGATTGATATCCGCAATGATATCTCTCATAACATGAGTTTTGTACTTCCCGATTGTTGACAGGAAAGCGACTGCCTGACGGTTGATGTTGGACTCCTGAATCCTGTCGCTGTCCACAAGACAAAGACGCCCGACTCCTGAGCGCGCCAGAGCTTCAGTCAGGTGTCCTCCGACGCCTCCGATGCCGAAAATCAGCACCGAAGACTCCCTGAGACGCGCCATTGCATCCGCGCCGAGGAGAAGTTCAGTTCTTGCAAATATTTCATTCATGCGGTTATTTTACAACAAATATCGGTTGGGGCATAATTTATGCAACAAAGTCAACGCGTCGGCTGTAACAATAGTATCGGCGTGTCTTGAGGAGGTAATATGGAAGGAGCGCTCGGAGGCCTTTTGTGGCGGATACTTTTCGCCGTGACGGATGAAGCAGATGAACAGAGTTACAGTGCCGCAATTTCCGACCGTGAGCAGCTTGCATCGGATGCTGTTGATGAGTGCGGAAATTCCATTCTTAGGCTTGCGTACTCGTATCTTCACAACATGCAGGACGCCGAAGACATTTTGCAGGAGACACTGATTAAGCTTGTGACGGTTGCGCCGTCTTTTATAAGTCCGGCGCACCGCAAGGCCTGGCTTATGAAGGTCGCGTCGAATCTGTCGAAAAACAGGATTGATTACAACCGCCTTCGCATCAGCGATGAGCTTGATGAGAATATTCCCGCAGCCGGGACAAACGAGGATCTGTCGTTTGTCTGGGAGGCCGTCAGGAGTCTGCCGGTTAAGCAGCGCGAGGTTATTCACCTGTTCTATCAGGAGGGGTATTCCACTTCTGAGATAAGCAGTATTACGGGCCGCCGGGAATCCACCGTAAGGTCAGACCTTAAGCGCGGAAGAGACAGACTCAGGGATATGTTGAAGGAGGCGGATGATTTTGAATAAGTACAACGAATATATGAGTCATATAAAAGTTGACGGGGATATGCGCGAGCGGCTGATGAGAGGCGTGAGGAATGCAAAGTCATCGGATCGTGTGCCGGGGATGACGGCGGCAACGCATCCGTTACGCATCACGGCTACAGCCGCTGCCGCAATCATAGTGCTGGCCGGAGCAGTCGCAATATACGCCGGGGTCAGCAGAAAATCCGGCGGCAGAGCCATGTCTGAGGCGGAAGTCTTCAATGCTTTGCCGGCTGACTCAGGCGCAGACGGCATGACGGCAGAAGAAACAACCGTCGCGGCAATATGCGGCGAAGAAGATTTCGACAGTGATGCCGCAGAAGCAGAATATGCGGCCGCCGGGACTGCGGCAGAGGATGAAGATGTTTCACAGTCGTCATCTCCGGGTCTGTCATTTGACTATGAAGAGCAAAGCAGCAGTACAGACAAGGACGGAACCGCACGGTATGTTTTTACTGATTCCGCCGGCAACTTTCTTGATGTCTATGCTTCCGACAAGAGCATAACAGACCGTTATATTACAGCTGATGAAATGAACGGTTTGGGAAAAAGCGATTGTACCAGTGAGGGCGGAGTCTCGTTTTGCATGTTCGCAAAGGGCGATGATATCCCGGAAGGCACCTGTAATTGTGCCTTCTGGGAAAAAGACGGCCGATACTATTACGCAGAGGTATCAGTACCGGTTGATGAAGCATCATGGGGTGTTATTGTTGATGAAGAGTTCGGGTAATAATGTGCTATAATTTAGCTCGAATTATAAGGAAAGAAGGACTTCATATGAGTAATTCAAAAGATAAGACGTCAGCTGTGCTGCCGGCGGGAAAGTTCTTTAAATCTGTCGGCAGAGCCTCAATCAAGCCTGTCAGCGGCCTCGCGGAAGAGGCAGGATATTACAACCGTATTGAGAATGCCGCGATACTCGCGGGAATTGTAGCGGTGATTCTTGCCATATTAGGCACAACGGTCAGCTCTGTTGTATCTTCAACATACGTAAATATTGATTTCCCGAATGTTATGAAGTGGTTCCTGATAGATCTCTGTGAGTACGCGCTTTATACATTCGGAATGGCAGGCGCCTATTTCGTTGCAGGAAGGCTTACGGGAAAGAATCCGAACTATCCGATTCTTCTTGCAATCAGCTCACTGGCGATTGCCGGAGGTTTCTTTGTCAGAGACGTAATCGGACCTCTGGCGGTAAATCTCAATTATAAACTGGGTATTGGCATTGAGTACGCAGGATTGATTTACGCGGTGCTCGCGCTGTATGAAGGCGTCAACGCAGTTATGGACTTCAAAGAGAACCGCAGGATATATGTTCACATTGCGGTTATCGGACTGGTTCTGATTATCGGTACATTACTGTAACTTACAGATTCTGATTTTCGAACCGGAACTGTTACAGCGGTACGGTTTGAACGGGCTACGGATTATTGCCCCTTCTCCTGTTGAGGGAGGAGGGGCTTTGTTTGCGCTATACATCTGACATTACATACATTTTACAATCTCCGGATAATGGATTTGATTCTCATTTTATAGAATTGCATCAGATAGAACCTGAGGAAACGATCAGGCTCTCAAACGGAAGGAGAATGTATATGAAGAAAATGAGTAAAATGGCAGAAAACGGAATTGCGCTTGCAATGGCGCTTTGCATGGCGGCGTCCTTTGCCGGGTGTTCTTCGGCAGGCGCGAACGGCACAAGCGTATCGGGCAGCACGACCGCAGCAGGCGATACAGGCAATGCAGGAAGCACCGACGCGGCGTCACTGGAAGGTTCCGTGTCCACCAATGGTTCGACTTCAATGGAGAGCGTCATCGGAATTCTGTCGGAACAGTTTATGAATGACAACCCGGGTGTAACGGTAACCTATGATGCAACCGGTTCAGGAACGGGAATCGAATCGGTCAGCAACGGAACCTGCGATATAGGACTTGCTTCAAGAAATCTAAAAGCAGAGGAGACCGGTCTGACAGCGACGACGCTTGCTCTTGACGGAATTGCGATTATCGTAAACGGCGACAGTACCTTAGAAGACCTCAGCCTGGATGATATCGCGGCAATATATACAGGCAAGATTACGGACTGGAGCGGCATCGGTGACGGTTCGGCTTCAGGTGAGATATCTGTAATCGGAAGAGAGGCAGGATCCGGCACGAGAGACGGTTTCGAGTCAATCACAGGTACAACCGACAACTGCGTACTCAATCAGGAGTTGACATCAACAGGTGCGGTTATCGAAGCGGTAAAGAGTACACCGAATGCAATAGGATATGCTTCATTTGCCTCGGTTGAGGGACAGGAAGGAATCAAGATTCTTACAGTCGGCGGAGTTACATGCAGCGAGGAAAACATATCGAACGGCACCTATGTCATCCAGAGACCGTTCAACCTTATCACAAAGGACGGAGTTGAATTATCCGCTCCGGCGCAGGCATTCTTCGATTATATGACTTCTTCTGACGCATCCGATCTTATAGCTCAGAGCGGTGCAGTACCGGTAGCCTGATTATGAATGCAAAGAACAAGCTGGTAAAACAAAAGCTTATTGAGACGACGTTCGCCGCGATTTTCATGGCGTGCGGCGTTCTTGCTGTCGGATTTGTCCTGGTTATTTCCGTGTATCTGATAATATCCGGAATCCCGGCGATAAGGCAGATAGGACTTGCAGAGTTCCTGTTCGGACAGAAGTGGCAGCCAACCGCAAGCTCGGAAGAGCCAAGCTACGGCATACTGCCGTTTATCCTGACCAGTATCTACGGAACAGCGGGTGCAATAGTTCTCGGTGTGCCTGTCGGAATATTGACGGCTGTCTATCTGTCAAAGGTCGCACCTCCCAAAGCGGCACTTGTGCTTCGTTCGGCGGTAGAACTTCTTGCAGGAATACCTTCGGTGGTCTATGGTCTTGTCGGTATGATTGTACTTGTACCGTGGGTTCAGAACACCTTCGGGCTTTCCTCCGGCGCCACGCTTCTGTCATCAATTGTGGTGCTCGCGATAATGATACTTCCATCGATAATAAATGTTTCTGACGCCGCGCTTCGGGCTGTTCCCAAAGAGTATGAGGAAGCGTCGCTGGCACTCGGCGCGACAAAGACCGAGACGCACTTCAAAGTCAGTATCAAGGCCGCGAAAAGCGGAATCGCTACAGCCGTTGTTCTGGGTGTGGGACGCGCAATAGGGGAAGCCATGGCAATTATCATGGTATCCGGAAATGTCGCGAATATGCCGGGACTTCTCAAATCTGTGCGGTTCATGACCACCGCCATTGCATCGGAGATGAGCTATGCCGCGGTCGGTTCACTGCAGCGTCAGGCGCTGTTCTCAATAGGGCTTGTATTGTTTCTGTTCATAATGCTCATCAATGTTTTTCTTAACGTCTTTATAAAGTCAAGGAGGTCGTAATGCATGGATAATACACTTTCAGGAGTGAGAGTCTGCCGGTCGAAACGTTTTTCGCTGACATCTGCAAGGCGTATCGCGAACGGTGTTCTCAAGGGAGCCATGTATCTGGCGTCGGCTGTTACCATACTGATTCTTGTGCTGATAATCGGATACATAAGCGTAAGGGGAATCCCGTTTGTAACCGGCAGGCTGCTTACCTCGCAGACCAGCTATATCAAGGATACAATCGGCATTCTCCCGAACATTCTGAACACCGTCTATATGATTATCCTGACTATGCTTGTAGCTCTTCCGATAAGTGTAGGAGCGGCGATTTACCTGACGGAATATGCCGGAAACAAAACGGTTGTTGCAATTATCGAATTTGCCACAGAGGCACTGACCGGAATACCATCCATTATCTACGGTCTCGTCGGAATGCTCGTTTTTACGCAGCTGTTCGGGCTCAAACAGGGCGTTCTTGCCGGATCGCTTACACTTGTCATGATGATAATGCCGACAATAGTCAGAACGACGCAGGAAAGCCTTAAGACGGTTCCTGACAGCTTCAGGGAAGGCGCGCGTGCGATGGGCGCGGGAAGGTGGCATGCAATAAGGACTGTGGTGCTTCCGAATGCCATTGACGGAATTGTCACAGGCTCAATTCTGGCAATCGGAAGAATTGTCGGCGAATCTGCCGCGCTTCTCTTCACCGCCGGATTCGGTCTTGTGCTTCACGATTTTGTGAGTTCGCTGAACTCATCATCAGCCACGCTGACGGTAGCTCTCTATGTCTATGCCGGAGAGCGCGGGGAGACGGACGTCGCGTTTGCGATAGCATTCATCCTTATGGTTCTGACGTTTGTAATCAACCTCAGCGCGAAAATTGCGGCAAGAAGCATGAAGAAGAGAAGGGGCGGAGAATAATATGAAAAACAGAAGTGATGAGATTACCGACAAGAAAATTGAAGTAAGGGGGCTCAATCTCTGGTACAAGGAGAAGCAGGCACTCAAGGACATAAGAATAGATGTTCCGGCAAACAGGATAACGGCTCTGATAGGGCCTTCCGGATGCGGCAAATCGACTTTTCTCAAGACTTTAAACCGTATGAACGATCTTGTTCCCGGCGTAAGGATTGAAGGAGAAATCAAGTATGACGGAGAGAACATATACGGAAGCAACGTCGATGTTAATATGCTGCGCAAGCGCGTCGGAATGGTGTTCCAGAAAGCAAACCCCTTCCCGATGAGCATCTATGACAATATTGCGTATGGTCCGAGAACTCACGGAATCAGGTCCAAAGCGAAGCTCGATGTGATTGTCGAGAAATCACTGCGTGACGCGGCAATATGGGATGAAGTCAAAGACCGTCTCAAACAGTCGGCTCAGGGTCTGTCCGGTGGGCAGCAGCAAAGGCTCTGTATCGCCAGAGCTCTGGCAGTGGAGCCCGACATACTTCTCATGGATGAGTCCACCTCTGCGTTAGACCCGATATCGACAGGCAAAATTGAAGAGCTCTGTGTGGAGCTCAAACGCAAGTATACAGTTGTAATGGTTACGCATAACATGCAGCAGGCAGTAAGAATATCGGACTGGTGCGCATTCTTTCTGCTCGGAGATCTGGTGGAATTTACTCCGGCGGAGGTCATGTTCTCGAAGCCGGAAGACAAAAGAACAGAAGACTATATAACAGGGAGGTTTGGCTGATGAGAAGGGTTTTCGACGAGGAATTAAGGGAACTCAATCAGAATATGATTACGATGGGAATGTACTGCGAGAATGCAATTGTCGTTGCATCGAGGGCGCTTGAGAAAGGCGATGTCGAGGCGGCAAGGCAGTTTCCGGCACTGCTTGAGCAGATAACAAATTACAACCGCGACATTGAGAATTTCTGCATCAGAATTCTCCTGCAGCAGCAGCCTGTCGCGCGTGATCTCCGGACGGTGTCGTCTGCACTTAAGATGGTTACCGATATGGAACGCATCGGTGTTCAGTCAGCGGATATTGCGGAGATAGTTACCATGGCTAACATATCGGCGATGAGCGACACTCAGGTTATCTGCAAGATGGCGGATTCGGCGGTGGACATGGTAAAGAATGCACTTGACGCATTTGTTACAGGAGATATCGAGAAGGCCCGCGGAGTTGTCGATTATGATGATGTGGTAGATAATTATTTCAATGAAGAGAAAACATTGCTTATCAGAGATTTTGCAAGTCGCGACTGTAACGGCGAGACAGTTCTCGATATGCTGATGATAGCCAAGTATTTCGAGAGAATTGCCGACCACGCGGTCAATATCGCACAGTGGGTTATTTATTCGATTACCGGAGAACACTGTGCATAGGAGATGCTTATGATTTATTGCGTAGAAGATGATGACGGCAGCCGCGAACTGATGCTGTACACGCTTAAGGCGGCTGGCTTTGAGGCGGTCGGGTTCAGAGACGGTCAGAGCTTTCACAGGCAGATGAGGGAATGCGCCGGAACCGGCCGGTATCCGGATCTTATTATGCTTGACATCATGCTTCCCGATGAAGACGGAATATCAATACTCCACAAACTTCGTGAGCAGCTTGCGACCGAGGATATTCCGGTAATCATGGAGTCGGCGAAAGGAACGGAATATGACAAGGTTATAGGTCTTGATCTGGGAGCGGATGACTATCTCGCCAAGCCGTTCGGCATGATGGAGATGCTGTCCCGGGTCAAGGCGGTTCTGAGAAGGAAACCCGGCGTCCGCGCCGCAGCGGAAGAAGAGGAAGACGACAGTATTCTCACCGCAGGAAATATTACGATGAATATCACCGAGCATACGGTTCTGGCCGGCGGGAACAATATAGAGCTGACGCTCAAAGAGTACGAGCTGCTGAGGCTGCTTCTCAGAAACCGCGGAAAGGTGTTTTCGAGAGAAGAACTGCTGTCTTCGGTCTGGAGCTCTGATTTTGTCGGAGAGAGCCGCACTGTAGATGTACATGTCGGAACGTTAAGAAGCAAGCTCGGCGCGGAGGGGGATATTATTGAGACTGTCCGCGGAGTTGGCTACAGGCTTGGCAGCAGGCAGGGGGATTCACAATGACCGAACGGATATTCAAATCGATACTTACGGCTTCACTTATTGTGTTTCTTGTAGCGTATCTGGCCGTCATAGGTGTGTTGTATCAGTATTTCTCAAAGGTTAAGGAGAGCGATCTCAAGACCATGACTCTGACGGTTGCAGCCGGAGTTGAAGAAGACGGACAGGAGTATCTCGATTCGCTCGACATCTCCGGAACCAACACACGAGTCACATGGATAAACAGCGACGGAACGGTAATTTATGACAACTGGCGTGACCCCTCTTCAATGGAGAATCATCTTGAACGTCAGGAGGTTCAGGAAGCCATCAGATCCGGATACGGCGAAGCTTCGCGCTATTCTTCGACTCTGACCCAAAGGCTTCTTTATGCCGCGAGACTTCTTCCGGACGGAACCATAATAAGACTGTCCGTGACGCAGCGCAGTGTAATCATGCTGATTTTCGGAATGGTTCAGCCGGCGCTTCTGATTGTACTTATTGCTGTAATTCTGTCTGTGGTTCTCGCGCACAGACTCGCGTCTCATGTCGTGAAGCCGCTCAATTCTCTGAACCTTGATTTTCCGCTTGAGAACGAGGGTTACGATGAACTGTCACCTTTGTTCAGAAGACTCTCATCGCAGCAGCTCCGGCTTAAAGAACAGGAGGATGAGCTTGAACGCCGTCGTCAGGAACTTGATGTAATTCTCGAAAATATGCGCGAGGGGATTATTCTTCTCGGTCAGAACGGAAGGATAATAACGATAAACGCATCTGCCTGCAGAATTCTGGAACTGTCAGATAACCCGGCCGGACTTGATATTCTTGAGGTCTCGCGCAATCTTGCGCTTCATGCTCTGATAGCCAAGGCCAGAGACGGCGAAGTCGCGGTTCAAAATATAGATGTCGGTCAATGTGTATACCGGGTAAATGCTTCTCCCGTTACTGATAACGGGCATATAAGAGGCGTCGCACTTCTCATGTCCGATGTTACCGACCAGGTAAACTCCGAGAACCTTCGCCGGGAGTTCACTTCCAACGTGTCACATGAGCTCAAGACACCGCTTCATTCAATAGCGGGTTACAGTGAGCTTTTGCAGAACAACATAGCTGCTGATGAGGACCGGCAGGCATTCGCCGGGATTATTCACAACGAAGCGGTTCATATGATGGATCTGATAAATGACATCATAAAGCTGTCACACCTGGATGAAGGCGTCCCGGAGCTTAAGGAAGAAGACATTATACTCAGAAATGAGATTGAATCATGCACACAGTCACTTAAGGTTGAGGCAGAGAAGAAGAACGTATCGGTTGATGTTGACTGCGCTGAAAATATAAGTGTCAGGGGAATTCCGCAGTTTGTGAGGGAAATCATCCATAATCTTATGGATAACGCCATCAAATACAATACTTACGGCGGCAGTGTTACCGTATCGGCATATGATGCCGGCGGGAAGTGTGTTCTTACTGTCTCGGACACAGGAATCGGTATACCGGCGCATGAGCAGGCAAGAGTATTTGAACGATTCTACCGTGTTGACAAGAGTCATACCAACCCTGATGTCAACGGAACCGGACTTGGGCTTGCCATAGTAAAGCATGCCTGCGAAGCGATGAATGCCGAAATAAAGCTTTTGAGCAGGACGCAGGCTGATGATAACGGTCCCGCCGGCACACGGATATCAATCACTTTTAGACAAAAATAACTTGAAAATGCCACAATTAATGTCAAATTTGGTACTATCAACCACGCGGTAAACAGCTATAATAATAGAGCATATTTTACCGGGGGAAAAATGAGACACGAGTTGAACACTAAGCGAAGATTGTCTGAATGCATCAGAGCACTGTTTCCGATGCTCTTTTTTTTCGTCTTATACATGGTCGCATTTGAATTCGTCGAGCACCGGATTCCGGAGCATGGCTTCAATATAATTCATGCCGGGCTTGACGATAAGATTCCTTTTGTTGAAGCATTCATTGTTCCATATCTTCTGTGGTTTCCTTATGTTGCATGCAACATCATTCTTCTTGCTCTGACAGACAGGAAAGCCTATACCAAGATGTCATGGGTTCTTATGATCGGAATGACGCTGTTTATTGTAGTATCAGTTGTATATCCGAATGAACTCAGATTAAGACCGGCAGGCTTTGATCACGATGATATATTCACACGTCTGATACTTAATCTGTACCGGACAGATACTCCGACCAATGTTGCTCCGAGTATTCATGTTTATAATTCTCTTGCAATTGCAGCGGGTGTTCTGGAATGGTCATCTCACAGAAAGTCTTTGCGTGCGGGAATTTACGCGGCGGCAAGTTGCATAATTGCGCTTGCGATCGTTCTGTCTACAATGTTTATTAAGCAGCATTCCGTTATAGATGTGCTGGCCGCGGCGGTGCTTTTCGCTGTGACATATTATGTGTGCAGCGCTTTCTGTCTGAGAAGAGATGCTGTTTCTGGTAGGAGGGTTAATGCCTGATATGAAATTACTGACTGTAGCAATACCTTGCTATAATTCTGCTGAATATATGGCTAATGCCATTGAGTCGCTGCTTCCCGGCGGTGAGGATGTTGAGATAATTGTCGTAGACGACGGTTCTCACGACGATACACTTAAGATTGCTAAGGAATATGAGCAGAAATACCCTGCGATCGTGCGAGCCATTCATCAGGAGAACGGCGGACACGGTGCTGCTGTCAACACCGGAATAGATAACGCGACGGGTTTGTATTTCAAAGTGGTCGACAGCGACGACCACGTTGACACGGAGGCTTTGGAGAAGGTTCTTGATACGCTGAGATATTTCTCGAGAGAAGACGATCCGCTCGATATGCTTATATCCAATTTTGTTTATGATAAGGTGGGCATACCGGAAGAAGAGAAGAAGGTTATCTCCTTTGAAGGCGTGCTGCCGGAGAAATTTGTTTTCGACTGGGAGATAGCTTCACGGTTCAGAAAAGGCGAATACATGCTGATGCACTCGGTTATTTTCCGCACTCAGATTTTGCTCGACACCGGGCTCAGGCTGCCCGAGCATACATTCTATGTCGACAATATCTTTGTGTTTGAGCCGCTGCTTCACGTTGAGCGTATGTATTACCTCAACGTCAATTTCTACAGGTACTTCATAGGAAGGGACGACCAGTCCGTCAACGAGGCGGTAATGATTAAACGTGTGGATCAGCAGCTCGCGGTCAATTACAGGATGCTTGATTTTTTTACCGATAATTCCGAAGAGATATCGCTTAACGAGTGCCGCGCCAAATACATGTACAGCTATCTTGAGATCATCACCACGGTATCGATAGTACTTCTCATTCTTGACGGAAGCGATGAGGCTCTCGAGAAGCGCAAGACACTGCTCAATTACATATATTCCAAGAGCAAGAGACTTTATGCGAAGTTCCGTCTCGGCATTATAGGTTCGGTGATGACGCTGCCGGGGAAGACCGGAAGAATGATATCGATCGAGGCATATAAGATCACACAGAAATTCTATAATTTCAATTAAGGCACAATTAAAGGCAAAGTTTGCCGCAGAATAAAAGAACCCGGCTCCTGTTCAAGAACCGGGTTCTTAATTTGACACGTCAATCCGCGGCTTCAGCCGACATCCATGATATCGTAAAGATTGCTCTCGAAATCTTCTTCAATATCACTCCAATCATTTTTATCAAGTTCCGTAAGCTCTGTGAAATCCTTTGTCGGCTCCGGGATATCGGCGCTGAAGTCGAGTGCGACTGACAGGCCAAGATTCTCAAATTCATCCGAGCAGGTGCCGTTCTGTTCAATGTGATTGATAACAAAGGTTCTTGTATCGCCGTCATCTGTAACATCCGCCGTTATCTTAAGATCGGTATCGTCAGACTTGAGTCTGACTGTCATATCTCCGTCGGCGCGGTTCCATTTCAGACTGACGGTTTCCGAATCGCTGCCGTACGAATAGGTGGACTCTGTCTTGAGCTTAAGATTAAGCATATCGCTGTCATTCTGTTTTATTGAGAGTCTGGCGTTTATGCTCTCGTCAGAAACATTGTTGTTTGCGGAAAATGACATCTCATCCGTCTCGGTAACTTTCCTTCCGAGTACCATCGAAAAGTCAACATCGCAGTCATCGCTTTCAAGGTAGTTATCATCGACATAATCGTCGGAGTAGGATCCCTTTGCAGAGAAATCCAGTCTCGCGATGCGGGTTCCGGATCTGGTTATGTAGAAGACAAGCTGTACGTCGATGTCGGAATCTTTAAGCTCATCAAGACTGTCTTGAGCTGAATCGAGAGCGTCGTAGAAAGAATCCGCGAAGTCCTTGCTGTCGCTGTACGGGTTTACGGCCGACACGTGATTATTCAGATAATCTTCAAGTTTATCATCATCTTCGGCTTCGTCTATAATGTCGCTGAAAGCTGATGCCAGACCGTCGCCGTCGATGTTCATTGTGACAACCCTGCAGTCTATATTGTCGCTTCCGCACTTAATCGTATCGGAGGAAACTTCCGTATCTGAATAGTCAAGAAGCGATCTGATCAGAAGCTTGCGGTATTTCGCTGACAGGCTGTCAGTGTCGGCCTGCAGGGTTTTGCTGTTCTCCAGATTGACTGCCAGGTTTTTTATCATGGGTCCGCACGATTCCATTATGTCGTATTCATCGTCGTCGTATGTATCGGGGTCAAGAATTGAACCGTCATAGTTATCTTCAAGGCTTTCAAAGTTCACCCCGTAAACATCATCCCCCAGAAGTTCGCTGCTTGAGAAATTGAGATAGTCAGTGTTATAGCATCCGCTCAGAGAGGCGGCAGAATCATTGCCGTTGAGGAGCTCAAGCTCTGCCGCGCCGCGTCCGCCGGCAAGGTCGCTGTAAACAGTAAGATTTGCCGACATGTCACTGCCGCTGCCGGACCCGTCCATAAGGCCGGAGAGGTTCATGGAAACAGATGTCGAGCCGCCGTTGGCAAGCCTGTTCATATCATTATAAAACTCGATGTCCTTGCAGTCGTCTATGGTGTTGTTCCAAGCACGGCCGATAAGTGCTTCCGGTCTGTTGTAAATTGCTATGCCCGCGGCAACCGCACCTGCGGCAACCAGTGCTCCGGCAAATAAACCGATCAGTAACTTGCTCTTCATTGTAATCCTCCCAGATTTCTTCATCAAAAACAACCGGCGCTGTTCATTAATAAAATGGTAACATGCAGCGGTTCTTTCTGTCTATATTATAAAGAAAGTTTGAACGAATTTTGCGCAGGAGAAACGAAACTGTAAATTGTTATGCGAGGCAATTGTAAAGGTTTTCGAGAGGAATTAAGATAATCGTAACTTAGCATGAGGGTGAGGTGCGCATATGAGAAAATCTGAGATTACAAAAAGACGCGATGCGGCAATAGCATTGATTCTTGCGTGTTTCCTGCTTGGTGCCGGTGCGTACAGTGCCTACTACAATCCGAGCTATGTACAGGCTGATGTCATTACGAGCGCGGCTTCAAGAGAACCCGGTCCCGACGCTTTATCGTCATCGGAGACAACTGCCGGGAGTTCGCAGTCCGAGACATCAGGCACGACACTTGCGTCGACGACTGCCGAAGACGAGGCACTCAAGGATGCCAAAGTTACAGTGTTCTTTACTCCCGGAGATGATTGTTATTATTACGTAAAGAAAGAGGTCAGTACTTATAAGCTGCCCGACGATATGGCGGATGTACAGGTAGATCTGAACAGTGACACTGTTGTAAAGGTTCTGGGTTTCAGCGAGGACGGTTGGGCGGCTGTCGATTCTTCCGGAGACATACAGTATCTTCCGAGCTACATTCTTGTTAAGACCGATAAGCCCGATAACTGGGCGCAGGAGCATGCAGGCGAGTCAGAAATTGCTGACGGAACGGTTATTTCCACCGTTGTAAGCGACGACAACCTGCACGCAGTCAAATTCTTTACAAGGCTCGAAGACAAAACCCAGTACATCGTTATACAGAGCACTCTCGCAAGATTCAGCCCTTATACCGGAGACGACAGAAGAATTGATGTCGACGCCGGAACTGAAGTTACGGTTACTGCGATAAGCGACGACGGATGGGCACTGGTTCAATACCTCGGCGCCGCATATTACATGAAGGGAACGCTGCTTCAGACAAAGGAACAGGCAGAGCAGGCGGCGGAGCAATCCGAACAATCGACTACGGCGAATCAGGATTCGGAAAGTTCTTCCGCAACATCCGGTACTGCAGCAGCGACAAGCGACACGACAAGTGCCGCGACACAGGCAAAATCAAGATATGACCTGTCCGCATATCCCGGCTCGGCTGATGTAAACCAAGCTAAAGCACTTCTTGATATGGTTAACAATCTGAGGGCTGAGAACGGATTGCAAGCACTGACCTGGAGTGATACACTTGCTTCGTGTGCGAGCGTTAGAGCAGCGGAGGCTTCAACCCTTCCTGACTCTACAAATATGGGGCATATCAGACCTGACGGTTCTGAGTGGTGGACGCTTAACAGTGATTTGATGTACGGGGAGAATCTGGCATACGGACAGACTTCGGTTGATGAAGTATTCGAAGCATGGAAGAACTCTCCGAGTCATCTCGCGAACATGCTTAATCCTGACTACAAAACCTTCGGAGCTTCTCTTTATACCGTGCAGAACGGAACGTACACATACTACTGGGTACAGGAGTTCGGGCTTTGACAATTAAAGAGAGCAGATTCATAAGTTTACTTAAGAAGCACCCTGTGGCATTTACGGCTATAGGGTGCTTTCTTGTGCTTGTCACCACCGGGATGCAGCTCGATAATGACAAGGTTACTTTCGGACTTATGCTTGCCGGGTACGCGGCGGTTATAGTATACGGACTCTATCTGAGACGCAGGGGGATGCTGAGCGAAGATGCGGTTATAGTGCTCATTTTCGTAATCGGATTCTGGCTCAAGCTTTGCTACAACCTGTATACCGATCTGTCCGAGAGACAGGACGATCTTGGAGTTTTCAAGGAGGGAGATTACAACGACTGGCACGCCGGGTATCTGCTCTATGTGAAGGATTTCTTCAGGATACCGGACTTCGACATAAGGAACAGGGGACAGTACTATCATCCGCCGTTCCACTACTTTGTTGATGCCGTTTTTATGAGAATCTACGAGCTGTTTCTTCCAAAGGGAACCCACAACTATGAGGCGTGGCAGGCGCTGTCGCTGTTCTGGGCGCAGCTTACGACAGTTATGGTATATAAGAACCTGAAGCTCCTGGGAATCAAGACAGAGAGCCGTACCTCTGCGGCTCTGGTTCTGTCCGCATTTCCGATGTTCATTCTTTTCTCTGCTTCTCTCAATAATGATATCCTTTCCATTCTTCTGTATTTCACCGGATTCTATTACGGCGTTCTCTGGTTCAGGGAGGGGAAATACAAGAATATAGTTATTTCCGCGCTTGCTGTCGGGTTCGGCATGATGACAAAACTCGCCGTCGGAGTTATCGCTTTTCCTCTTGGATTTCTTTTCGTTGTTAAATTTATAAAGGATCTTATCTCGAACAAAACGGAACACCGGGGGAAAAGGACGTTTCTTCAGCTGGTGATTTTCGCGGTAACGGCGGCTCCGCTCGGGCTGTGGTTTCAGGTGCACAATCTTATAAAGTTCGGCGTTCCGATTAATTATGTGCTTCCGGCAACGTCCGAGTATCAGGACATAAGCAGATTTACGCCGGTACAGAGGCTGTTTGATTTTTACGGGTTCCCGATAGAAGACTTCTATCTCAACCTGGGTTCCGACGGAACTCAGGATTACAACATATTCATAACGCAGGTCAAGACATGTCTGTTCGGAGGCGAGAACTGCAGAGATGACTTTCTTATGAGCATGACCGGATACTGGCTCCTGCTTATTTTCCTTGTGCTTCTGGTGCTCGTTGCTGCCGGAATGATTTACACGGCAGGCACATTAAGCAGGCGCGGAAAATTCTGGGAAGAACTTGCGATGTTTGTTATGTTTGCGACGGAGACTGTGTCGGTGGTTGTTTTCGCGATTAAGTATCCGCATATATGTTCGCAGGATTTCAGATACAGCACGCCGTTTATTCTGTGCTGCACTTTCTTTCTTCTGAGAGCCGGTGAGTTTGAGCTTCCGTTTTACAGGAAGACATTCCCGCACAAATTGGTGAAAGGAATAGCGCTTGCATTCTTTATAATGTCAGTTGTCTATTATTCAATTCTCTGGACATATGTCAAAGGCGAAGTAATTGTTGTTGCTCCCACCTGGTGACACTTGTACAGGAATCTTATGATATAATCGACTGATATTAATAACAGATAACGAAGGGGTGGCCGCTTATGGCAATTTTTGGAAAAAAGAAGAACGAAGAAGATATACAGCCTAATGACGAATTTGCCGGAGAGATGAAGGTCATTCTTGAAGCAAAAGCCGAAGAGCAGGAAGCAAAGGATATCCGTGCCCGTGAACGTGAGGAAGAGCAGGAGAAGGCAAAGGCTGAGGTCAGACTTGCCGAGGAACATGCGGCCAAAGCCGCCGACAGCATCATTAATGCGGACGGCGTCGATTCCGGAAGATTTTATCTGCTGGTTGACGAGATGCCGCTGAGGGAGCCTGAGAATGCCGAGAATATCGTAATAGCAGGCAATCTCCGGGGGAAAATAGAAGTCGGCGAAGATATATATGTCTACCACGGAACCAGGAAATATAACACTGTTAAAGTCGCCAGAATCATAAATGAATCAAGAAGCAGCATAGAGGAAGCACAGAACGAGAGAGTTGAACTTGAAGTCACACGCGGTGATTTTCCTGCTCCATCGACGCCGGATGCCGGAGCGGCAAAGCCGTTCGGAAGATTTTCCGTGCTCACGAACAGTGCCCCGCAGACTGTTACAAGCGACAGAGCGAAGGCTGTCATTGAGAATCCGCAGCTTCTCGGAATGACTTTTGAGTATTCAAGATTTGCAAAGGATCAGGAATTCTTCGGAATTATGATGAACGCGCTTATAAGGTCCAGTTTCCTTGTACCGGCGCAGGTATCGGATGATACTGCCAATCCCGACCGCAAGAGAGTCGGATTCGCGGGAATAAAGGACAAGAAGAACCCTGAGCTTATAGTTCTGCCTGTATTTACCGATCTTAAGACATTGGATCGCGCAAGAAAGGCGGGATTCAAGTTCTCGGGAGACGGGAATTATACCGCGCTCACGATGAACTTCGCAAGAACGGCGGCAGTATCGAGAGACCAGCTCCATTCAGGTTTTGTAATCAATCCTTTTGGACCGGTTGTAATATCGATCCCCAAGAAGCTCATAGAAGATCTGATTAAGACACGTCTGTTTAAAGATACTTACGGCGAAGCAGCGGCGAGCAGTGTAGGAATGGAGTCTCTCTCCCCGGAAAAGGCTACAGTGGGTCCGCTTGCAGGCAATTCTCAGAATGTAAGGAAGTTTGTGGTGTCACAGCCAGAGCTTGCCGGTGAGTTCAAATTCATTGCCGGAACAATCAAGAAGTTCGGAGACTCACACCCGGATGTTTCAAGAATTGCAGCTTTCGTCACCGCGCCGGAGGACAAACCGTCCGAGAAGGCGTACGTTTGTGTCATTGACTGCCCGGAGAACAAGGTCGATGAATTGTTTCCGGTGCTTGCTTCGGCTCTCAAGCCGTTTATGAGAACCATAAATGCCGTTCAGTTCCAGCTTTACTCAAGAGGGAGATTCAGCGAGAATTTCTTCGAGAATCACCCGTGGATATATAATAAACTCGAACGCTGATTTGTTCTTATGTTCTTGCATTGTGCTTGATTTGCTTCTGAACGTAAAGTTTTTTGTCTGCCGCGGCGAAGATTGACGGTATTGTCGATGTGTCAGGTCCTTTGCAGGCTATTCCGAAGCTTAGGGTGAGTGAATATTCGGCGTTTGCCTCTCTGCCGAGCTCAGACAGAGTCTTTTGTATCTGTACGCATGTTTTTGCGGCCTCATCATATGTGCCGTAAACGAGCACGACAAATTCATCTCCGCCGTAACGCGATATGGAGTATTTGCTGCGATTTGAAGAACATATGATTTTGAGAGCTTTGGCGACGCGGATAAGCGCCTCATCCCCTTCAAGATGCCCGTAAGTGTCATTTATTGACTTGAACCGGTCGATATCCATGATTATCAAGGCAAGATTACCATTGTCGCGGAGCTTGTTTCCAAGGTGTCGTCTGAACTGATTGCGGTTATTTATCTGCGTTAGCGGGTCGAGCGAGATGTAAGATGACATTGAAGACATATATAGTAAGAGCATCGATATTACAATTCCGAAGCATACAAAAGGAATATGGATGAACGCCGACTGAAGTATGCCGCTCACAATTGTCGGCAGATATGCCAGACCTCTCGTAATGTTAAGCATTCTGTCGGCATAGTTGTCTTCCAAAAATGCCGCCAGAAACCAAAGAAGGCAGGCCGCCACAAGATAGACCATAGCGAGCGATATCATCAGGTAATATAAAGGACCTGTTACAAGACCGCGCCCATCCTCCACATAGAAGAAAAGATGTGTAAAAGGAGTGGTAAAAATCATTACAAGATTGATGAATGCCGGTATGTACATGAACAGCTGAATGCGGCTGACCAGAAGGCAGACTCTTCCCTGAAGTGACAGGGAATACTGGAACATGGCATATGCCATGATGTTCATAATCATATACAGCAGCACGTTGGATACTATGATATGCCGGGTTGGGCCGTCCTCTGTCAACGTCCATATGACGTCAATAATCAGATAGAGTGATTCAAAGCAAACGCATGAAGCGAGATAACGCTTGTGCATCTGGGTGTCCGCGCTTCTCATGGCGTTGAAAAGCAGCATAAGCAGAATAATGATGCTTACGACGGTTGATTCTATGTAGTAAATTTCATAGTTCATTATGCAGATACGCCTCTGTTATCTGAGTTTACAATTAATTATAGAACTCAAGAACTTACTCAGACATAAATTTTTTGTTAATCAAGCGAGCTTATTACTCTGATTCCAAGGGACTCTTCGTCAATCTCACGCTCTTTTTTTAGAAGAGGTATACCGATGTCTGCAACCGCCAGAGATCCGACTGCTGCTTTGGCTTCAGGCATTATAAGCCCGGATTTAAGATAACCGATTGCAACAGTCAGGTCAGATCTGACGCAGAGTTCATACTCTCCCGTATCTCCGTTCATACCGCTGTTAATATCTGCCGATATGATGCGCGCGCCGGAGCTGTTGATTGCACTTATGGCTTCACAGTAGGGGGTTCTTGGTGCGCCGCCGCTGCCGGTTCCCAAAAGACAGTCAACGATTGTATCCGATGACAGATCCTCCGGGAAATAAGTGATGCTGACGCCTGATTTTTCACAAAGATCTCGAAAAATCCCTGATGTTTCAGAAACATGGTCAGATACAGAGACAACGGTCACATCAAAATGGTAGCTTCTGAGTATCCATGCAAGAGCGTAACCGTCTCCTCCGTTGTTGCCGGAGCCGGTGAAGACTGTGGTCTTTCCGGCCCATGGCGCACCGCAGCGGAAAATTCCCTGGGCGGCCCTTCTCATAAGCTCTTTTGCAGGAACGAGGTGCGAAACTGCATAACTGTCAGACTCACGCATGTTTGCAACCGATACAACGTCTATCATTCTGCTTCGTCCACCGGTTTGTTGAAGAATATCCTGTCGGTAAACAGGGAGAAAGCTATATCGGACTTATTGCAGAAAATATAACCTGTACTCTTGTCATCCTGCCTGTAAACCCGTGTAAACATCAGATCCAGGTTGGAACCGCTTTTTCTGTCCGCAAGCTTTGACAGCAGTTTGCAGCCTGCGCCGTCGTCTACCGTAATGGTAAGTTTACTGACAAAGCCTACGAAACTGCACCACGGCTGAACGCTCAAAGAGAGCTTCGGCTTGACGGAAACCGCGTCCGGGAGCCGTCTGATTGTGAGGCGAAGCCTGTTCTTTCCTGTTCGTCTGCAGCTTGCCGAATAGTTCTGATTCGGGAAAGCGTTGACGAAATCGTCTAGAGCCTTCATTGTGTCATAGCCTGCAGCCGGCCTGGTTGCAGTGCCGAAGGAATAATCCGGACTTGCCAGAAGCTTCTCTTTTGTTTCAGCAATATTATTCTCAATCGTATCCGCTATTGTGCTGTCGGAGCCGTGATGCATCGTGTTGATGCGCTTGCTGACCGCATATCTGGCTTCGAGCAGTATTTTGTATCTGTTTAGAAGCTGATTCGGAACAATAGACAGCGAGGCTGCGAATCTTAAGGCGCAATCCGCAAATTCGCAGGAATAATCGCCATCCTGGAAATATCCCCGGGTCTCGCTGTACAGTCTGGTGTATGTGTTGAATGCGAGTGAAGGGTTTGGTTTGACAAAATTGCCGTAAAAAAACATATCGGCGATTTTGTATTTCGCCTCAATAATCTCAAAGCTCGAAGCGACCGAATAATAGTAGAACGCGCGCTCGTAATCGGGCTTATAATTGTCTGTCATTCCGTAGTAATATATGTAACCCAGAGTGTTTGCCGCATAACCGAAGCCGTAATCTTTCCATAACAGCTCAAGAAGCCTTGCCGCTTCATTGTAATCGCAGCTGTATATGCAGTTGCCGCCGTAGCATGCGTAGGCCTTTGCCTTCATTGCGTCGACATTGCCTTTGTCACTCATCTCGTCGGTGAATTTTCTGAAGAGCGTCTTCACGTAATCCGGGGCGTCTTCCAGCATCATATTGTTGTTCCAGTGATTGATGAATGCTGTCATCTGCGGATCGGTATATCTGCGCTCGTCAAGCGGCAGGGGGAGATCCTCAAGGAAATTACTCATCATGTCTATCATCGCGTCAAGATCAAGCGCACTGCTGAGCAGCCGCCCCGTGTCCTTATTGAATCGCGGATCGTTGGCAATCCGGCCGATGATGTTGAATATCGTAAGTATCATGTCGTCTTCGGTTATGGGAAACGGAGGAACTTCCATTCTTCCAACGTCCTCAGGTGTCGGCATCAGCGAGTCGAGGCAGAGACTGCGGTAGAAATAAACCATCACAGGGTACCACCATTCGTAAAGAAAATCGTATATGGTTATGTTCTCATCGCGAAAATTCTCCACAGCGGTTATGAGGTCCGTTACCTGTATCGGATAAGAGTTCTCACATTCGACACTTATGCCTTCCATATATCCGGCATGGGAATCATCGTTACCGTCTTCCGCAAGATCTGACATGCCGATATCATATCTGGCAAAATCTTCCAGCTTGTTCTGGGTAACGAAAATGTATCTGTTCGAATCGCTCATCTATATCAACCTCATGCGTTTAATCGAAATATGTCTCCCAACAATCAGCCCTGTACGCCTCAAGACACAGCTCAAGCTGCCTTCGGGTGCACTTGTGAGTGTTGAGCTCCGGAAGTGAGTCAAGAGAAAAATACCCGGCCTCTGTCGTCTCAATATTAGGCACAAAGCTTCCGCCAAGATTTCTGCACAGTACAAAGAACTTGCAGGAAGAAAATATTGAATTCGGGTTGTTGTTCCTGCGATGGTCGTAAACCGCGGCAAGTCTGTAAGGTTCAACCTTAAGTCCGGTCTCTTCCATAGCTTCTT
>Ga0116193_1000381_pt1 | contig 42822 bp, 37 predicted proteins | sample AD_UKC115_MetaG_FD_89892 | JGI IMG/M metagenome (GOLD analysis project Ga0116193, IMG submission 89892) | Active sludge microbial communities of municipal wastewater-treating anaerobic digesters from Hong Kong - AD_UKC115_MetaG | ecosystem: Engineered > Bioreactor > Anaerobic > Digestate... | reverse complement strand
TCAAACAATATGATATCGCGTAAAACAAAATATGCCATCAATGCTTTGGTTTACCTGGCACGCCAAAACAAAGACCGGGAACCCATTCAAATAAGTAAAATTTCTGAGTGTGAAAATATACCGAGAAAATTCCTTGAAGCCATATTACTGGACTTAAGGAATGCCGGAATTTTGCAAAGTAGAAAAGGAAAATTTGGAGGTTATTATTTACAAAAGCCGCCTTCTGAAATCAATATGGCTACCATTATGCGCCTCTTTGATGGGCCTATTGCCATGCTGCCTTGCCTGGCTACCAATAACTATGAAAAATGCGATGAGTGTACAGACGAAGAAACCTGTGGTATCCGGGATGTTTTTTCTGAGGTGCGCATGGAGACTTTGCGAATTTTAAGTAATGCCACCCTTGCAGATATTGTCAAACGAAGTAAAACACTTGCCCGAAAAAGAAAATAATTTTTTAATTAGTTGAAAAGGAGGTCTTTTAAAATAATAACTATCATCACATTCAAATAAAAAGCGCTTTGCAGTTTATTTTGCAAAGCGCTTTCATATTCGTAAGAAGGATTATTATAAACCTTTTAATAATTCATTCCCTAAAGCGATATATTCATCATTTCCTGCAGTAGTTGCCAACTCAATACATTTTTGTGCATCATTTTTTGCTTGCAATTTTTTACCCTGTATTTTTTCGATTCGGGCTCTTAATAAATACATATAATAAGCATCCTGATTTTCGGCTATGGCATGGTTCACATTATCCAAGGCTTTGTCATAGTTTTTATCCCAATCGTAATAAAAATTAGCAGCTTGCCAGTAAGGTTTTTTCTCATCATGTTGTAAAGCTTGTTCTATCTGGTTGCGTATTCTGTCTGTAATATTTGTAGTGACCCGAATATTAACCAGGGTATTTCCCCAACTCAATTGTAAGTCACAGCTTTGATATTTTATATTGGCAACTTGTATGGTAAATGTTTCTACAAAAGGCTTTGTTTCATTTACTGGCACTTTAAATCGAACCACATCTTCTGTTTCCTTATAACCATCCGTTCCCCAGTTTTTCAATCCTTTATTCAAAATAATTTCCCATTGATTTTTCCCGGGAATCGTATATAGGACATACATGCCTGTATCTAAATCTTTTCCGCCTACATTGACTTTGTCTGTAAAGGTAATTTGTGTAGCAGCATTCGCACCGGTACGCCATATTTTCCCTAATGGCGCCAGTTCGCTATTCTGCATAAATACAGTTCTGTTTTTGATACTTGGCCGGGAATAAGTGATGATGATTTTTCCTAAGCCAAAATCCTGTATAATTTTTTCCGTTGGGCTTGGTGCAGGGAGTTGCGCCTGGGCATTCATCAAGAAGGCCATCGTACAAATCATTAAAATTATTTTTTTCATAATTATTTTTTTGAGTTGTCTAATATAGCACTTATTTAGGGAAAATGCGGCTATTTAGAAACGTATTTTTATAGAGGAAATTGAATCATTCAAGCGTGTTTGCCAGGCCGGGCCTTCGGATAAAATTTTACCGGCCAGGCTATCCATTGTAGGAGAAAGACTTTGGATAATCTTAAGATTTTCTGGTTGCCCATTCGAACTGATGTGAAAATCAATTTTCACGACACCACTTTGATAATTCTCGGGGAGTAGTTTTTTGTAAAAGCCTGCTCTTTCATTTACATATTGAAGAAATGCTGCCATACCACCAATCGGTGCAGGGGGTTGTAGGGCTAAGTTTTCATTGAACGTATTTACTTTTGCAGAAGTTGCTGCCTTACTCAAATCAGGTTTATTTTCATTAACTGTACTATCCGGATATATCTTTTCCTGCATCGCTATGAGTGGTGCATTTTTATTAATTTTTGGAGCTTCTTCTTTTTTTGAAATACCTGTTTTTGAGGAAGGATTTGTTTTGGTTTTATCTACATTTTGAGTGTTCAATTCGGGGGAATTTAAGGTTGTATCCTGAGCTTGAAGTGTAGGATTATTTTGGTTTTTAGGGTTAACAATTTCTGCTATAACCGGAGAATCAGGCTTTTGACGAAACCAGCTATACCAACCGATACCGCCGGCTAATAGAATTATAATAATGATTGCTGCCACCCGAATAAAAACCGGGTAAAGTTTCCATACGGGGAGTTTTGTAGAAGATGTATTCGAAACAGTGAAATCTTTGAGTAGTCCTGCTTGTTTATTTACTTCTGCCCAATTATTTTTATGTTGATCATAACCTTCCAATGCCTCAGCAAGAAATGGATCATCGAGTGCAGCTTTTTCCAATGCATGCATTTCTTCCCGGGTCATTTTACCCGAGAAATATTTTTCGATTACTTCAAAAGTGACCGGTTTATTATTGATAGGTCTATCCATTTTTTTCCATACAAATTTTTAGGTTTCGACGGCCATTTTGAATGGTACTACGCACTTTATTCCATTCCTGGCCCGTTTGAACGGCAATTTCATGGTAACATTTTTTTTCAGTATAAAATAAAAAAATACTTTGTTTTTGTAATGCCGGCAAAGCTTCCAGGCATTTTTCAAGCTGGTTGAATTTTGATTCCTTTTCATGTATATCATCAAGATGCATGAAATCGTCCTTTTGCATAAGAGCGTCATTTATTTCCATGTAAGGCACATTTTTTTTGCTGCGCAATTTCATCAGGCAATGATTCTGAGCAACACGGTATAGCCAACTTTTAAAATGTAGTATATCATGTTTTCTAACTTTGGAAACCAATTCTTCGTAAATATCCATAACGGCATCTTTTGCGGTTTCCGGTTCTTTAAAATACTTGAGGCACACACCAAAAAGGAGTGGATAATAACGTTGAAATAAGATCGCCAATGTATCCTGTTGTGATCCATTACGGTAGCTATTTAAAAGCTCCTCATCACTGTACTGAATATTTTTATCTTGTGCTTTTATAATTACAGAATTGTAAGTGAAAAAATAGATGAATAAAATGGATCATTCCCTTTTTTTAGCATAAAAATCTTTTTGAAATGCCGGATGGAATTGTTGCAATGTACTTCTTAAATAGTCACGATCTAAATGCGTATAAATTTCTGTTGTGGTGATACTTTCATGGCCCAGCATTTCCTGGACAGCTCTTAAGTTAGCGCCACCTTCTACCAGGTGCGTGGCAAAAGAATGACGTAATGTGTGTGGCGATATAGTTTTTTTGATTCCTGCTTTTTTTGCCAGGTCTTTAATGATATGAAAAATCATGATCCTGCTCAAACATTTGCCCTGACTATTGATAAACAAGGTGTCTTCAAAACCGGTTTGAATTCTTTGATGAATTCGAATATGGTGTATATATAATTCCGTGTATTTAATGGCCGGCTTTCCAACAGGGATCAATCTTTCCTTATTCCCTTTACCGGTTACTTTGATATAACCCATATCAAAATGTAACCCGCTCAACAAAAGTTGGGTTACTTCACTCACACGCAAGCCACAGCTATACATCATTTCAATAATAGCGCGATTACGTGCTCCTGATGGTTTCCCTGTTTCAATCATAGAGATCATATTTTCAATTTCTGATACTTCCAGTACTTCGGGTAAATGCCTTTTTAATCGAGGTGTTTCGAGGAGGCTGGAGGGATCTTTTTCAATGATTTCTTCCTGTAAGCAAAATAGAAAAAAATTACGGATTCCGGAGATAATCCTTGCCTGTGATGCAGGTCCCATGCCTATTTCATGAAGCCATTGAATAAATAACTGCAAGTCTTTATGTGTAATTTCTGTAAGAACCGGCGCTTTTTCCTGAAGTTCAAACCAGGAGATTAATAATTGAAGGTCATGTAAATAGGCTTCAACGGAAAGCTTACTGAGAGATTTTTCCAGGAATAAATATTGTTTAAAACTTTTGAGGTATTCTTCCCACATAAATCTTGATCGTATTTGGTAAAATTAAATTTTTGCAATTCCTTTGACCCGTTAAAAATATTTCTGCTAAATTACAAATAGAAAAATCATTTCTGCCGAACCATGCAGCCGGTAAATATTCGATCCTTTATTCAGAAACGAAATCGTCATCAAAAAAAGATGAAAAGATTCTTGTCGCGTGTTGAAAAAAATCCGCCTGAAAAATTTTATAGCCTGATGCGGCAACTGGATCAGGAGGTATGGAAAGAGATAGATTGCACCAGTTGTGCACGTTGTTGCAAAACAATGACGCCTACATTTACGCCAAAAGATATTCAAAGAATATCTGCGCACCTTCATATGACACCGAAGGCATTTAAAATGAAATGGCTAATTTATGAGCAGAAAGATAGAGACTGGGTGAATGTGAAACAGCCCTGTCAATTCCTGGATTTGAAAACAAACAAATGCACCATTTATGCGGTAAGGCCTGCTGATTGCGCCGGTTTTCCTCACTTTAAGAAGAAACAACCCATTGACTATATTCATGTTCATCAACAGAATATCGTTCACTGCCCGGCTACTTATTTAATGGTAGAAAAGATGGCACAAAAACTTCAGTTGGCGCAATAATTTTTTTAAAAATATACATCCTCTAATAAAAAATAGGATACCTGTTCATGAGGATGGAGTAAAATTGCCAATACATCAAATTGTATATATTTCCATTCAGGATGTAAATACTGGTATTCTTCAGCTGCATTACGCAAGTTGTCCATTTTCTTTTTGCCAATGCTTTCTTCCGGGTAGCCATACTTCATAGTTGTACGAGTTTTGATTTCAATAAAATGCAGGATATTCTTTTTGGATGATGCTATCAAATCCACTTCCCAATGTTTATGGCGCCAATTTTTTTCCAAAATTTGAAATCCTCTTTGGGTTAAATAAACTGAGGCCATTTCTTCACCTTTATTTCCTGTATTTTTGTTTTCCGTCATGGAATATACAATCTATTAAAAAAGCGCTGAATTTGCAAGAGAAAATTTTTAAATTAAAAGGAAAAGTGATGCACTATGCCTGGGGAGGTGATCGGTTTATCCCACAATGGCTGGGAATCAATAACCCGGATCACAAGCCATTTGCAGAGTATTGGATGGGTGCACATCCTTCAGCATCATCTACCATTAATACACATACAGGCCCGATTAATTTGCAGGATGCTATTCGTGAAATGCCCGCTTTTATCCTGGGTGAAAAGGTGTATGAAAGCTATGGCGAATTGCCCTTCCTTTTTAAAATACTGGATGTAAGAGATGCTTTATCCATTCAGGTACATCCATCCAAGACCGCTGCTGCGAAAGGTTTTGATGCAGAAGATATCATGGGAAAACCGATCAATGCAAAGGACCGAAATTATAAAGACCGGAATCATAAACCGGAAATTATGGTTGCATTGAGTGACTTCTGGTTGTTACATGGTTTCCTGCAACAAATCGAATTGCAAAAAAGATTAGACTCCATAAAAGCTTTTAATGATCTGGCAGGGATATTCAGGGAGAAAGGATATAAGGCTTTCTATAAAGAGGTCATGCAAATGCCTCAGGAGAAAGTGGATTACATGCTGTTGCCTCTAGTGAAATCTGCTTTGAAAAGAAAAAAGACACTTGCTAAAGAAGATCCGGATTATTGGGTAGCTAAATATTATTTAGACAAAATACCCACCCATATTGACCGAGGCATTTTTTCCATTTATTTTTTCAACTTATTGCACCTTAAAAAAGGGGAAGGCATTTTCCAGGGAGCCGGCCTGCCACATGCTTACCTGGAAGGGAAAAACATAGAGCTCATGGCAAACAGCGATAATGTACTGCGAGCCGGCCTTACACCCAAGCATATAGATGTGCCGGAATTGTTGAAACATGTTATTTTCAAAGGAACTGATCCGAGAATCCTGAAAGGGATAGATGATGGAAAAGGAAACCTGGTTTATGAAAGTGCTGTTCCTGATTTCGGTATTTCAGCATTGAAATTAAAGAAAGAGGAATGTCATCAATATATTTCTACATCATCGGAAATCATTGTGGTGATAGAAGGTATTGCAGAATTGAAGGGCTCTCGTAAGCTGACCATCAAGAGAGGAGAAGCGGCTTTGATATGTGCCGGAGAGAATTATACGATCAAATCAAAGGAAAAACTCCTGGCTTTTAAAGCTTTTGTACCTTGAAAAAATAGATATCTTGTATAAGGTTGTAAAATACAAGTTGTCTTATAAAAATTTAAAGCCTTATTTTTGTAATAAATTTAAAGACATGAAGAATACGCGCTCCACTATTTACTTTTTGATTTTTGTGGTTGCAGTGACCACAATTGTGAAATTTATTTGTGCGCCAAACCTTGCCATGAGTGGATTCAGTACTATTATCGCTATGGCACTATTTGCAGGTCTTAAGATAAAGGATTTGAAAGTCACTTTTTTATTTCCACTCATCGCTCTATTTATCAGTGATGCGCTCATACAGGGATTTTATATGGCCGGTTGGTTTCCATTTGCGGGATTTTATTCCGGACAGTTGATCAATTATATTTTACTTTTAATGATTGTATTAATTGGAGTGACTTTCAGGAAAGCCAAAACACCCGGGATCGTCCTGAGTATCATTATGGGTCCTTTGATTTACTTTTTCTTATCAAATTTCCAGGTGTGGGCCAGTCAGACAACAATGTATTCAAAAGATATTTACGGCCTCATGGATGCATATATTATGGGATTGCCCTTTCTAAAAAATTCATTTCTATCAACCCTTGTTTTTGTACCTTGTTTTATAGGCGTGTATAAATATTTTATTGGTGAAAAGCATTCTTTGCTTTTCAAAAAAGCCTGAATTTTTAAATAATATTGGAAACTTTTTCCGGTTTTTGATAGAATAATTATTCTTTCTACTGAAGGCTTTCATAACCTTTGTCCACTAATAGATGGTCGCCATCGGCAGCCATCGTTGCCAGTTCATCACAACGATTATTAAATGGATTTGCGGCATGGCCTTTTACCCAGTGAAATTTAATTTCGAAATTTTGGGCAATAGAAGCATACCGCATCCAGAGGTCTTTATTTTTTTTGCCTCCTTTAAAGTTTGTTTTGATCCAGGTGTCCAGCCATTTCTTTTCTACACTATTGACGATATATTGACTATCGGTGTAAATAGAAACCGGAATATGCTGCTTAGTCAGCGACTCCAAAGCTACGATCACGGCCATTAATTCCATCCTGTTATTTGTGGTAATCCGGTATCCAGCGCTTATTTCCTTTTTATGGTCTTTCCACATTAGTAGGACACCATAACCGCCGGGCCCGGGATTTCCGCGTGATGCACCATCCGTATAAATAGTTAGCATGATGAATGAATAATTTTGTTCGATCTTTTTATAAAATTTTCTTTCTCCACCTGTTACTTTTGATATACAAAAATGAAGGAATAAATAAAGTAGTCCAGTAAACCCATTCAGAACACCAGCCTACCGTGATAGGTAAATTTAATTTTTCCAAAACCGTATAAACGAAAATACAATAGAAACTGATTGCCAACATTTCAATGGCCAGGTTAATTTTGGTATTCCCGGTACCAATAACAGCGTTGAGCCATATTGTGGAAATGGACATTAAAATTAAAGCAACTGATACAACCCGCACTACCGGAATAGCCGCCTGGGTAAAGGCTTCATCCTGCCCGTATAAAGGCATTAAGATACCGGGCCAGCAATTTAATAATACAAAAATAATCGTAGAGAAAAGAACACTCCATTTCATGATTTTGATAATAAGCGGAACCACTTTATCTTGTAATCCCTGACCAATAAAATTACTGACCATGGTATTGGTTGTAGCAGCAAATGCCCAGGTTATACACCCAAAAAGCCCGAATAAGTTGCGGATAATATTTGAAATAGCTAAATCTCTTTCGCCATGATGCTCAATGATGATATAGAAAAATTCCCAGGAACCTATACTTAATGCATATTGCATGATGAGTGGCAGGGATTGATTCAGAATAAGACTCAACTGGATTTTATTAAGATAAATTTGCCGGAATAAGGCAAATCGTTGTGCTATTTTTTTAAAATGAATTACACAAAGCACCGTCAATAATGCAGTAAACTCGGATAGGACGGATGCTACGGCAGCTCCATTAAATCCCATTGGAGGCATGCCCCACTTGCCATTGATTAAACAATAGTCTAATAAAATATTGATGATGGTTTCCAGAATGGTACCATACAATAAATATTTACTTTGATTGGTGCCTACCAAAAGGGCATTACTCATTTGGTACAGGTATAGGAATAAAATTCCCCATATCCTTATTTTCAAAAACCCAATGGCCATAGATATATTATCCGGATGATGAAGGGATGCACTAAGAATACCCGGGGAAAGAAAGATTGTAAACACAATACTGAAAACTGCTAATACAATGGCCAGTAGGATACCCTGGTTGTATAATATCCCAATTGCAGAAATATGATTTTCTCCGGAACGCCTGGAGATCAATACTTGCAGGCCATTACTTAAACCAAAACCAATAACGGCAAAAAATAAATAATAGACCCCTGTAATCCCGGCTACAGCGAGCGGCTGCTCACCCAAAGCCCCGAGAAAAATATTGTTTGTAATAAAATTTGCCTGAGGAACGAGAATAGATGCAGCAATAGGCATAGCCATTTGAAAAATCTGGCGATTGGTCATTTTTAATTGTAAACGGCTGGAATGATTTTTGCTCATACTGGGGCGCAAATCTACTATTCCGTTAAGCATTTATCAAAACCGGAATAAACGAACGTAATTTAGTATCATTGCACACATATAATTTATTTATGATTCAGAAAACATTTGGCATTTATTCCCCTAATCCACAGGAAGGGAAGTTATTTATGGAACTGGGAAAAAATCATCTTGCTGCATGGACAAAAAATGAAGAAACCGCTCAATTTCTTTCCCTGGAATTATTCCAGTTTACCCTTGCAGATGCAGCGCAATTTGATTATACCTGGCAGCATATATTGCAACAATCCAAATTATTAAACCAAACTGATAAAACGCCCTTGATTATTTTGGAAAATGAGGAATGTACGACTATACCAGAAGACCTGCTGGATCAAAATTTATTGATGAATCATTTCTCCTTAATGAAAAATAGTTTAGAGAGAAATTTACAAATTGAACATGGATATGATATCGAAGTGGCTGTGGTAAATGATTTACAAGTAAATGGCCTTAAGGAGCTGCGCACTACATTTCCGGCTGCGGAGACCCAGCATAAATACAAAGAAATTCTCCGGCATCTTCATTCCGTATCAACAGAAAACCTTATCAAAGTTTATTTTTATTCATCTTATTTTATTGCAGTTGTAATTAAAGAGAATCAATTGCAACTCATCAGACATTTCGATTTTCAAACCCCCGAGGATGCACTTTACTATATTTTGCTTGCTATCAAACAGACAGGGCTTCCTGCAGATACTCCAGTTGAAGCTGTAGGAATGATCGATACAGATTCTCCCTTATACAAAACATTATATAGGTATATCTCCCGGTTTTATTTGGAAGAACCCGGGCAGTCGAAGTTTATGACGAGCGGGTTTCAGGAATTCCCTTTACATTATTTTTCTTTATACTGCTTTGATTCATTATGAGAATTATTTCCGGGAAATTTGGTGGAAGGAAAATACTTACACCTGCTAAAATGCCTTTAACAAGGCCTACCACAGATTTTGCCAAAGAGGGCTTGTTTAATATTTTACAAAACAGGATCACACTGGAAGGTATCAAAACCCTGGATCTTTTTGGAGGTACAGGAAGTATATCGCTGGAACTGGCATCACGTGGCGCATCCATGTTGGATATCGTAGAAAAAAACAGTCAGATGAGCACATCCATAAAGAAAAACTTTGAACACCTGGGAATTGAAAATGTTCAAATTTATTCAATGGATGTGTTTGAATTTATAGAGAAGGCTCATGAAAAATACCAGGTTATTTTTGCCGGCCCTCCTTATGCATTGAATGAGATAGACTTGCTTCCAGAAAAAATATTTCAAAAAGAATTATTGGCTCCTGATGGAATATTTATCCTGGAACATACGCCCAGGAATGAGTATTCCAATTTTCCTTTCTTTCGTTTTCAGCGTAATTATGGAACGACGATATTTTCTTTTTTTGAAGCCAATAATTCAGCAAGCACATGACCACAAATAAACCCATATTTATCTCGGGCATCGGTACGGGTATTGGCAAAACAGTCATTGCGGCCATTGTTACGGAAGCATTGAATGGTATTTACTGGAAACCGGTACAGGCAGGCACTTCAGACGAAACGGACAGTGCATGGGTACAAAAGATGATCAGTCACCCCGAGCAAATTGCCGATGAGACATACCGATTAAAAATGCCGGCATCACCGCATATTGCTGCAAGAAAACAAAAGATAGAAATAAGCCTTGATACCATCTTGACAAACTATAAAATGATTGCTGAAAAGTATCAACATCCAGTTATTATTGAAGGAGCCGGAGGGTTATTAGCGCCCTTGAACTCGGTTGCATTTAGTATAGATCTGGCAAAGAAACTAAAAGCAACTATGATTCTTGTGAGTTGCAATTACCTGGGCAGTATCAATCATTCATTAATGTCAGCGAGGATGTGCAGTTATGAAAAAATAAAAGTGGCCGGTTGGATTTTTAATAAACATTATCTTCATTATGAAAATGAAATTGCACAGTGGAGTGGATTGAATATCATTGGAAAGATACCGGATTGTAAAAAGGTTACAAGCCGCTTTATTCGGGAACAAGCAGGAAAATTGAAAAGTAAACTGATTGCCCATTTATGACCAAAAAAGAATTACGAAAAATATTTGGGGAAAAAAGAAATCAATTGACAGAAACTCAGATTTTGAAATTTGATGATCTATTATTAATACAATTTCAAAAGTTGTTTTTGCCTGATATTCAGTATGTTTTTACTTATATTCCTTTTGCATTAAGACATGAACCGGATACATCACTGACTATCAAATACCTGCAATATTTATTTCCACATATAAAAATAGCCAATCCACGAACAGATTTTGCAACGGGTGAAATGGAAGCGGTACTCATCCAGGATCATACTGTTTTTGAATTGAATAAGTATGGATTGGCTGAGCCGGAAAAAGGACTGATCATTGAGCCGGAAAAAATAGATTTGATCATCGTACCTTTATTAACTTTTGATTTGTCGGGGTTTCGGGTAGGATATGGCAAAGGGTTTTATGACCGCTTTCTTATCCGCTGTAAAAAAGAAGTTATGACTGTCGGTTTGAGTTATTTTGAGCCGATTGAAAAAATAGAAGATACCAATACATTTGATGTATCTTTAAAATATTGCATCACACCAGAAAGGGTATATGAATTTTAATGCGGTTTTTTTAAAAACTTTCCGATTTATTTTATTACCGGTTTCCATCATATATGGTCTGGTGGTGTATATCCGGAATTTTTTATTTGATAAGAAAATTTTGCGTTCGGTAAAATTTAATTTTCCCATTATCTGCGTGGGAAACTTAGTGATGGGCGGAACCGGAAAATCAACCATGGTAGAATTCCTGGTAGATCATCTGCGTCATGAATTTCAGTTGGCAACATTATCCAGGGGTTATAAAAGAAGGACAAAAGGCTATATCATGGCTTCTGAAAAGACCGGCGCATTAGAGATTGGAGATGAGCCTATGCAATTTCATATAAAATATCCCGATATTTCGGTTGCTGTTTGTGAAGACAGGCTCTTAGCTGTGCCCCAGATATTACAAGATAAACCGACTACAAATGTAATTATCCTTGATGATGCTTTTCAGCATCGTGCCATTGAGGCGGGGATGAATATATTATTGACTCAATATGGGGACTTATATATACACGACTTTTTTCTTCCAAGTGGAGATTTGCGTGATAAAAAATCTTCTGCTATAAGGGCAAATATCATAGTCGTAACGAAATGTCCGGCCGGTTTGAAGGAAGATGAAAAAAAAGCTATAGAAAAAAAGCTGCATCTAACGGAACATCAGTCTATATATTTCTCTACAATTGAATATGGTTTACCATATCATATTCTTAGCAAAGAAGAAAGGCTATTATCTAATCAGGATGAAGTTTTATTAGTATGCGGCATTGCCAATCCCGATCCTTTGAAAAAATATTTAGAAGAACACACGGCTGTCTACTACCAACAGAATTTTTCCGACCATCACATCTACAGTATTGATGATCTGAAAAACATAGCTAAAAAATTTGCTCAAATACAGTGTACGGATAAATTGATATTAACAACAGAAAAAGATGCAGTGAGGTTACATAAATTTGAAAGTACGTTATTGGATTTGCCATTTTATGTATTACCCATACGGAACCGGATCTTATTCAATGAAGAAGAAAAGTTCATTGCTACACTCCGGCATTATATTACCGGGTACCAAAATCAAGAATAAATGCCACGTAAGAAGCATAAAAAACATTCTAAAAAAGAAGCAAATATTTTTTTGCAAGGCCGCTTAGACATGACCAGGTCAGGGATTGGATACGTGGTAATTGCGGATAAATCCGGAGATGTATTGGTGCGCCAGGGCGATTTTCATCATGCATTCCATGGCGATTTGGTTAAAGTTCAAATTACGAAAATAAATGTGTTCACAGGTAAGAGGGAAGGTAAAATTTCTTCTATCCTGGAACGGAAGCAAATGGACTTTACAGGTGTGATGCAGGTGAAAAAAGGTATTGCTTTTTTTGTTCCTTCATCAGAGAAACAAAAGCAGGATTTTTTTATTCCTCCCGAAAATATGCATGGCGCTAAGGATGGCGACAGGGTGATCGCAAAATTTATTCAATGGGATAAAAAAGCACCAAGCCCGGTTGGCGAAATCACGGCTATATTAAAAGACGAGGATGCCAATGAAGTGGCCATGCAACAAATCATTATAGAAAATGGGTTTACTTTAAAATTTCCCGAGCCGGTTCTTCATGAAGCAGAGAAAATTCAACATCAAATTTCAAAGAAAGAATTCAACAAACGTAAAGATTGTCGTGAGCTACTCACTTTTACCATAGACCCAATAGATGCAAAAGATTTTGATGATGCTATTTCTCTTCACCGAAATGAAAATGGAAACCTGGAGGTTGGTGTTCATATTGCTGATGTAAGTCATTATTTACAGGAAGGCTCTGCGATGGATAAGGAGGGATATTTACGGGCAACTTCGGTATATCTGCCGGACAGGGTTATCCCGATGTTACCGGAAAAAATATCAAACGATCTTTGTTCTTTAAGACCCAATGAAGATAAACTTACTTTTTCCATCCTATTTGAAATCAATAAAAAGGCAGAGATAAAAAAAACCTGGATTGGAAAAACGATTATTCATTCGAATCACCGATTTACTTATGAAGAAGTTCAGGATATCCTTGATCAGAAAAAAGGTTTGCACGTAGATGAACTTTTGGAATTAAACACGATTGCACAATTATTGCGCAAAAACAGGTTTGATCATGGAGCCATTAATTTTTCTTCAGAAGATGTACGTTTCAAATTAGATGAACATGCAAAACCTGTAGCAGTCATCATTAAAGAGAATAAGGAAGCGCATCAGTTGATAGAAGAGTTTATGTTACTGGCAAACAGAACCGTGGCTTCATTTGTTTCAGAGATTAAGGTCAATAAAAAACCTGTACCATTTCCCTATAGAGTACATGACACGCCGGATGAACAAAAACTGTTGCCATTTGTTTCTTTTGCAAAAAAGTTTGGTTATCATTTCGATATTACCACACCGGAGAAAACTGCCCACAGTTATAATAAAATGTTGCAAGCCAGTAAAGGAAAACCGGAGCAACATGTACTGGAGCAATTAGGGATACGCACCATGGCCAAAGCCGCCTATACGACTCAGAATATTGGGCATTATGGTTTGGGCTTTCAAAATTATTGTCATTTTACTTCACCCATTCGCCGTTTCCCGGATATTTTAGTACACCGGATTATTCATTCATTGCTTGAAAAAAAACCACTGCCGGATCAGGAAATGGATGAAAAGTGCAGGCATTGCAGTGCGATGGAAAGAGCAGCAATGGAATCAGAAAGAGCAGCACATAAATACAAACAGGTAGAATTCATGCAGGAATATGTAGGAGAGGAATTTGATGCAATCATTAGTGGTGTGGCTTCTTTCGGCATCTTTGCTGAAACGACTTTGCATAAATGTGAAGGGATGATTTCCTTATCTTCTTTATTAGAATATGATGATTTTAGTATGCTTCAAAATGATTATTGTTTAGAAGGCAAATATTCCGGGAAAAAATTTCGTATTGGCGATGAAATTCATATTAGGGTCATCGCTGCGCATCTTGAAAAAAGACAACTGGATTATGAGTGGGTAGCGCCCTCAATGCCTCAGAGTAAAAAAAATAAGAAGGTTAAATTACAAGGGAAGAAAGGGAAAAAGAATAATTAATCCTAACTCCATTCATTATTACTGAAGCAATTCTTTCTGTTATTATCATTTCAAAAAAATAGTTATATACTCGCCATATCAATCACAAACCTATAACGTACATCGCCTTTCAACATCCGTTCATAAGCTTCATTGATTTCACTCATCTTGATGATTTCCACATCACTCACGATATGATGCTGAGCGCAATAATCCAGCATTTCCTGGGTTTCGGGCAGACCACCAATGAGTGATCCTGCAAGGCTTTTTCTTCCAAATATAAGGTTGCCTGCCGGGATTTGTGCAGGGGTAGGAGGCACGCCTACACAGGTCATCACGCCATTTGTTTTAAGCATTGCCAAATAAAAATTATAATCATGTGTTGCGGATACCGTGTCCAGGATAAAATCAAAATAATTTTGTACTGATTTTACTTGAGCATCATTACTTGTAAGAATAAATTGATGAGCACCTAATTCTTTAGCATCTTTTTCTTTGGATGGGGTATGGCTTAACATAGTTACTTCTGCACCCATGGCTACTGCAAATTTCACCCCCATATGTCCAAGCCCGCCAAGACCAAGAATGCCCACTTTATCACCTTTTCCTATTTTCCAATGGCGAAGAGGTGAATAAGTGGTTATACCTGCGCAAAGTAATGGTGCAACAGCTTCCAGTGGAAGTTGATCAGAAATTTTTAAAACAAATTCTTCCCTTGCAACGATTTCCTTACTATATCCGCCATAAGTCATACCAGTACCATCTTTGGCAGGATTATTATAAGTGCCTGTACAGCCTTCCAGGCAAAACTGTTCCAAACCATTCCGGCAATTTTCACACGAAAGGCAGCTATCTACAAGACAGCCAATTCCGGCAAGATCTCCTGCCCGGAATTTTGTAACCTCTTTTCCAACGGCTAATACCCGGCCTACTATTTCATGACCTGGAACAACGGGGTAGGTGGTATTTCCCCATTCATTTCTTGCCGTATGCAAATCACTATGGCATACGCCACAATATAAAATTTCGATGTGAACATCATTTGCACGAAGGCCCCGCCGGCTTATTTGAAAAGGGGCAAGAGGTTTGTCCGAGGCTTGTGCTGCATAAGCATTTATGAGTGTCATTTATTTTCTTTCAAATGTAACAGTTAATAAAAAGTGACCAAATATTTTGTAGGTTTGGCTTTGTTAAAATAATCGAATGAATTTTATAGGAATGATTCGCATTGCCTGGAATGTGTATAAAGAAATCCGTATTCAAAAAAAATATAACCAATCCTTTTTGATTCCTTACCTGGATGAACTTGAGATAAAATACCGGGGGCATTTCCCGGAAGAACAAAGACAAAAAATTTTAAATTATTACGGCATTTTTATCACCTCTTTTCTTTGTAGTAGTTATAAAAAACTTGCCGGTAAAACTCTTAGCCCGGATGAACGCAAACGGGCAACACTTTTTGGTATCCTTACTCCCGTCGGGGATGATCTTTTTGATTTAGATAAACTGGATGAAGCTTCAATACGTCAAATTACATTTCACCCGGAAACTTACGAGGCACATACTTTCTCTTCTAATGTGGCAAAAGAAATTCAAACTTTTTTACTTGAAACAGTGCCGCATCAGGAAGCCTATATTCAGGCATCTAAAAATGTATTGGATATCCAGGCGGAAACTATTAAACAAACAAATACGGAGACCAGTGAAGAAGAAACCCGGCGCATTACCTATACCAAAGGTGCCGTATCGGTTATCATTTACCATCAATGCCTGGATGAGGCTGCGGATGAACAAATGCAGGAAACATTATTTTATATTGGAAGCCTCTACCAACTGGGCAATGATATTTTTGATTTATATAAAGATGTACGAGATCATATTTTTACATTGGTAAATACCTGTGCTGATTTTACCCATTTCAAGAAGACATTCCTCGAAAGGGTAGCCCTACAAAATCAAAAAATTATGATGTTGCCTTTCCCTGAAAAAAATAAAAAAGAATTCTGTGTCATCATGAATACGATCAATGCCCGTAGTTTAGTGGCATTGGATCAATTTGAAAAGTATCAGTCAACAAAGGGTGGAAAGATTAACTGGTGGCAGGAAGACCGTAAAAGGATGATCACAGATATGGAAAAACCTGCTCATTTTTTGAAATGGTTACACTATTGTTATACATTGCCCAAAATGATTTCAACAGTTTAAACTCATGCAGAAATATTTATTTTTCATACTTTTTCTTGTGCCTGCCGCTATGGGCTTTGCGCAAAGCAAAGATTCTCTATTGATGCATGATATTATCCGGGATATTGCATCCATGCAGGTTTCAAAGGATGGAGAATTTTATGCCGGTATGTTTCCCACTTTCCGTGAATGTGGAGGTGCACCACATAATTACCAACCGGATAATAATGTATTTTTTACAGCCATTACGGCTTTTTCGTTCAGGAATATGTTGCCTTATTTAAATGAGGGAGATCAGCCAATTGCAACTCAAATTGTTCAAAACATTAAACCTGTTTACCCTTACTATAAAAATAAAAACAACGAACCATTTTACAATTTCTGGCCGACATTTTCACCCATAATGCCTCATACCTATTATTTTAAATACTTGAAAAATGTTTTTGGCCAGGGGGAAGATGCCGATGATAGCGTCATGATTTTGATGACTGATGATAGTAGTGACAGTACAGCTGAGCGTTTGAAAAAACGATTGATTGAGGCAAGTAATTTATTCAAACCTTCCCGAAAAATTATTTCTACTTATAAAAACTATCGCAATATTCCGGCTTACAGTACTTATTTGGGTTTGCGTATGACACCGGATTTTGACTTTGCTGTGCATTGCAATATTTTATATTTCATGTATCAAAAAAAATTGCTCTGGGGTAAACAGGATAGCGCCACATTATCTCTTGTTGAACAAATGGTTCACAACAGGGACTATATGAAAACTCCTGTATTTCTTTCACCTTATTATGTAAAATCTACTATTCTTATTTATCACCTGGCAAGATTAATGGGTGCTTTTCATATTCCCGAATTGGAAAAATACAAACCCCAAATCATTGCTGATGCCAAATCTTTATTACCGCAATGCACGAATATCATGGATCAAATTATTTTGCGTACCTCACTCCTGCGGTTGGGGGATGATGCACCACCATTGGATATTCCTTCTATCTCCGCATTTGAACAGAGCAATCAGCAACAATATGTTTTTTTCCAGGCCCGTGCGGCTTTTTCATACCCCGTTTTGTTGAAACAAATCTTTCTTCACTGGAGTTACATTTACTATTATTTTTATTGCCCCGCCTATAATAAAACGTTATGGCTTGAATATCTTGTTGAGAGGAATAAACGAGACCAGGTTTTGAAAATGGGAAAACAAGCTTCTGTGAGTACAGAAAAAAATGATAGCATAGGGGAATAGAAAAGTACCTGATCTTAGTTCCTGGCTTATGTAATCATAGGATCATCCAGGGGAATTGTTGCTGCCTGTTACCATGCATTATTAGATACATTGATTTTAAAACTTTGACTTTCGAAAAAATATACTTTTAACTATGAAAATGATTTAATGAATGTATAATAAAAACGCGCTTACTTTATTGAGCAAAGCTTTAGCTGTTTTATCCGATGGCTTTGATGAACTTCCGCCTTTTGAAGAAACTAAAAATTTGCAGGTTGAAAAAGTTTTGATGCTTGTGGCTGAAAAAATGAAAAACAATTTTCCTTATTTTCATCCTTACTATGCAGGGCAAATGCTCAAGCCACCTCATGAAATAGCCCGTCTGGCTTATATGCTTTCCATGTGGATTAACCCGAATAATCATGCACTGGACGGAGGCAGGGCCAGTTCACAATTAGAAAAAGAAGCTGTTAGGGAAATGGCTGGAATGATTGGGTGGAAAAGACATCTTGGGCACTTGACAAGTGGGGGTACTTTCGCTAATCTGGAAGCTCTTTGGATTGCAGGACAACTTCATCCCGGGAAAAAAATTGCTGCATCCGAACTTGCTCATTATACGCATGAACGAATTTCACAAGTTTTAAAATTACCTTTTACAAAAATTGCCTGCGATGAAAATGGGACCATGGATCTCCATAAACTCGAAAAATTATTAAAGCGTGGCACCATTGGAACGCTTGTGGTTACGATGGGTACAACCGGAATTGGCACTGTGGATCCATTGCCTGAAATCATTGCATTGCAAAAAAAATATACTTTTAGAATTCATCTGGATGCCGCTTATGGAGGGTATTTCAGGCTTGCTGATCAGTTATCTCTTTCGACCATGAGAAAATTTGCGCTGATGCAAAAAGCAGATAGTATTGTTATTGATCCTCATAAACACGGGTTGCAGCCTTATGGTTGTGGATGTATCTTATTTAAAGACACAACAGTCGGGAAATTCTATAAACATCAATCACCTTATACCTATTTCAGCAGTAAAAATTTGCATTTAGGAGAAATCTCTCTTGAGTGCTCAAGAGCCGGAGCGGCCGCAGTTAGCTTGTGGGCAACACAAAAAATATTTCCTTTATCTCGTAAAGGAGAATTTTCAAAAAGGTTAAACGATAGCCATAAGGCTGCCATGAAATTATATGAAATGATTAATGCGCATCCCGGCTTTATTGCTTTACAAAGGCCTGAACTGGATATTGTTATTTGGGCTCCTCTTGAAAAATCTTTAAGCGCTATGAGCCGCTCTTCCAAAAATATTTTTAAAAAAGCAGCAAAGAAAAATATACACCTTGCCATGCTCAACTACCCGGCAAAGCTACTTCCCAAACATTGGAAAAACATTATTTGTGATGATTCACAGGTTACCTGTTTACGTTCTTGTCTAATGAAACCCGAACATGTTGATTGGATAGATGAAATATGGCGAATGGTCGTTTCATGCTTGTAAACAAACCTCTTGAAGCACATAGTAGCAATTTTTGGAAAATAGAATTTATTGCATGTTCTAATGATCTTTTCTTATCAAATAAGCGCCTATTCTTTTTTATTTATATCAAAGAATGGATACAATGCATGAATACTTCCTTTTGGCAAATCAATGACGATGAGTCCTGAAGTGTTTGCAACCATTAAAAATTTATCTTGTAAAAAGAAGCGCTCTTTGTCGTAAGAATGATCTTCATTCTCATTTTGAGGCAATGCAACAGACCAAATAGTGTTGAGGCTATCTTTATTGATGCAAGTCAGTAGCATATCTTTATCATCTGTGGTAAATGAAGGAGATAATACAAAAAAATTGTTTTGATATAAAGTGACCGAGTCACGCATATTTTCATTCTCTTTTTGCAGATTCAGAAATTTAGGACTGATAAAATCATCTGATGACTCCTGAAATTTATTGCTAATTTTTTTCCGTGTACCTGTACTTAAATTAAAACCTTTCAAGGATGAATTTGTTTGGTAACATTTCTGATCTTTGGTTTCAATGGATTGTTTAGACGGAGCCGATTCTTGATATTTCCCGGTTTGAGGATCTATGATATATTGCCTGCCATCAGTTGCTTCAAAAAAGCCTCCTGATTTTCCCGGGGAGTTTTTGAAAAAGCGAATAACGCCCATTTTCATAGGAACAGATGGATTGATGGCGGCTAAGTCTTTAGCGCTGAAGGCCATTTTCATGGTATTTAAGTCAAATAATGCAGGTGACCAGCTTTTACTAATTTCATAACTTTGCAACCACACATGATTATTCTCTATATCAACAATAGTAAGAATTTCCGGTGATTTGATTGGTTTGTCAAGGATTTTTTTTCCACTTTTGCAATCCATCACCTGCAAATAAGTGGTTGTGGATCCAGCCCGGAAAGTAGCACCGCCACGTTGTGAATATTGGTTTACAAAAAATTCCTCCCAGGTATAGACATAATATTTTCCATCGGGGCTAAACATGCCGCTATGCCATTGTGGAGGCTGTGTGCCTATTGAAGAACAACCGCACATGAAATAAAAGCAGAGAACTGAAAGACAAAAAAGAAATACTTTGCAAAAAAGTTTCCTATTCATATAATCAGTTGTTTTAGTAAAGGGTGACAGAAAAGATAAATTAAAAATAATACATTTTACTTTTCAGAAAGCTCTAACCAAAGCAACTCTTTTTCTTCCAGGATTTGTTTAAGTTGATTAAAAGTTTCTGTAAGTTTTAAAAGTTTTTCATAATCATTCGCTGCGTCGGACATTTCTATTTCAAGCATACCTTTTTTTTCTTCCAGTCGGGTAATTTCTTTTTCAATTTTTGCAAGTTCTTTCCTTTCATTAAAATTCAATCCATTCTTTAGCGGCTTTTCAACCTTTTGATGAGTGGATTCAGTTTTATTTATTGCAATTTCATTTTTCAATTTTTCTTGATCTGCAAGCCAAATGCGGTATTGTGCATAGTTTCCCGGAAAATCCCGAACTATTCCATCCCCTTCAAAAACAAAAAGATGATCTATAAGCCTGTCCATAAAATAACGGTCATGTGATACGATGAGCAGACAGCCTTTGAATTCAAATAAGAAGTTTTCTAAAACACTTAAAGTAGGAAGGTCCAGGTCATTCGTCGGTTCATCTAATATTAAAAAATTGGGATTATTAAATAAAATGGCCAATAATTGAAGTCGTTTTTTTTCTCCACCACTAAGTGATTCAAGAAAAGTGTATTGCTTTTCCGGCGTAAATAAAAATAATTCTAAGAATTGTGCAGCACTCAGGCTTCCCCCATTTGCAAGTGGAAAACTTTCCGCAAAACTTTTTACATATTCAATCACCCGCATGTTTTCTTTTATCTCAAGGCCTTGCTGTGAAAAATTTCCAAAGACAATTGTTTCGCCAATATTTATTTTACCGCTAACAGGTTTTATTCTCTGCTGTACTATTTCCAGGAAGGTTGATTTCCCAACACCGTTTTTACCGATGATTCCGATCCGTTCACCTTTATTAAAGGTGTAATCAAACCCTTTTAAAATAACTGTTTCACCAAACTGCATGTACACTTTCTTCATTTCTATTATTTTGCCGCCAATACGGCTCATACGTGCATTGAGTTGTATCCTGTTATCTTCAATTTTTTGTTTAGCCTTTGATTCTATTTCATAGAAATTTTCTTCCCGGCTTCTGCTTTTGGTTGTTCGGGCTTTGGGTTGACGCCGCATCCATTCTAATTCCTTTCGGTAATTATTTTTTGCCTTATCAATTTGGGATGTTTCATTCTCTATTCTTGCAGCTTTCTGATAGAGATAATTTTCATAATCACCTTTATAAACAAATATTTTTTCTTTTTCCATTTCCCAAATTTCTGTGCACACGTTATCTAAAAAATACCTGTCATGCGTAACTAATAGAAGGGTCATTTTTTCTTTGTTCAAAAAATGTTCCAGCCATTCAATCATTTCTACATCAAGATGATTCGTTGGCTCATCCATTAATAGAAGGTGATGACCCGGATCAAAACCAATATTTATCAGCGTTTTGGCCAATGCTACTCTTTTACGCTGGCCTCCACTGAGGCTATTCATTTTATTTTGTAAATGATGGACTTTAAAAGTGGCCAGGATCTGGTGTACTTTGGATTCAAAATCCCATGCGCTTAATTGATCCATTTGAATAATCGCTGCAGCCATGGCATCTCCGTCATTTTGCTCTAAGGCCAGTTCATAATTTTTTATAGCCTGTAAAACCGGATTTACTTCACTTGATTTTGGATGAAAAATATTTTCTGAAATGGTTTTGTCTTCTTCAAAAGTCGGTTCTTGAGAAAGAAAAACAACCTTTACTTCTTTGTGTATTTGAATATTCCCGTCTTCAGGTGTATCCAGGCCTGCAAGAATTTTCATCAGGGTACTTTTACCAGTTCCATTCCGCGCTACCAAAGCAATTTTATTGCCTTCACTGATATGAAAAGAAATTTTATGAAATAGGGGCGTGTCGCCAAAACTTTTTGTGAGTCCCAGTGCAGATACATAATGCATCTGGCAAAGATATAACTGAATGGATGATCTTTGTCAAATGTAAATGACGGAAAATTTAGATGCACTTTAATACTTTGGAAATGGAGGAAAATGTTTTCTTATATACTTTGATAAAAAAAACATCTATTGATTTGGATGGATACTTTTCACACAGTAATATTGCAGCCCGAATACTGCCCGGATGGCGGAATTGGTAGACGCGTCAGACTCAAAATCTGGTATCAGCAATGATGTGCAGGTTCGATTCCTGTTCCGGGCACTAAGCTCCTCTTAAAAATCAAGAGGAGTTTTTTTATGTAACGAACTGATATATTTATGCATACATGATTTCACGCAGATCATGTACACGCGTGTCATCCAGGTATTCATCAAAAGTCATCAATCTGTCTATGACGCCATTGGGCGTAATTTCAATAATACGATTGGCGACCGTTTGCATAAATGTATGGTCATGCGAAGTAAGTAAAACAATACCCGGGAAAATATTACAGCCCTCATTAAAACTTTGAATACTTTCCAGGTCGAGGTGATTGGTGGGTTGATCCAGGATAATAAGGTTAGGGTTTTGAAGCATCATGCGGCTAATCATGCATCTTACTTTTTCACCACCACTCAAAACATTTGTTTTCTTCATGATATCATCTCCACTGAAAAGCATCTTGCCCAAGAAACCTCGAAGAAAAGGCTCATCCGCATCCGTTACTGTTGGAGGTACATATTGGCGTAGCCATTCAATTAAAGAAAGACCTTTTGTAAAAAAAGCATTATTTTCTACAGGCAAATAAGCCTGAGTAATGGTTGTGCCCCATTCAAATTTCCCTGATGAGGCTTTTGTATTACCTGTAATTATTTCAAAGAAACGTGTAATGGCCAGTGGATCGCGGCTGATAATCGCAATCTTATCGTCTTTATTTACTGTAAAAGATATTTTATCAAAAAGCATCCTGTCATTAGCGGCACTTTGCAGGTTTTCAATATTGAGGATCTGATTGCCCACTTCTCGAAGTGGTTGGAAAATAATGCCCGGATACTTTCTATTACTGGGTTCTATTTCTTCAATATTCAATTTCTCCAAAGCTTTCTTCCTGGAAGTGGCCTGCTTGCTTTTGGAAGCATTGGCGCTAAAGCGTGCAATAAAATCCAGTAATGCCTGGCGCTTTTCTTCAGTCTTTTTATTTTTATCAGAAATCTGCCGGGACATTAATTGTGAGGATTCATACCAGAAAGAATAGTTTCCTGTAAATATTTTAATCTTTTGTCTGTCCACATCAGCTACATGAGTACATACAGCATCCAGGAAGTGTCTGTCGTGGCTTACAACAAGTACAATATTTTCATAATCACCCAGGAAATTTTCAAGCCATCCAATGGTTTCAATATCGAGGCCATTGGTAGGCTCATCCAGTAACAGAATGTCCGGATTTCCAAAAAGAGATTGAGCTAATAATACCCTCAATTTTAAATTGGAGGGTATATCTTTCATGAGGCTTTGATGAAATTTTTCATCTACCCCCAGGTCATTCAAGAGGCTGCCTGCATTGCTTTCGGCTTCATAGCCACCCATTTCACCAAATTCACTTTCCAGTTCGCCGGCGCGCATGCCATCCTCTTCAGAGAAATCCTCTTTAGCATAAACCATCTCACGCTCCTTCATGACATTCCACATTTTCTGATGGCCCATTAATACCGTATTTAATACCAGTTCTTCATCAAAGGCAAATTGATTTTGATTCAGTACAGCCATTCTTTCACCGGGAGTAATTTCTACCGTTCCTTTATTGGGTTCTATTTCACCGCTGAGTATTTTTAGGAAAGTAGATTTCCCTGCTCCATTCGCACCAATAACGCCATAACAATTTCCTTTTGTAAAATTGATATTTACTTCATCAAACAAAACCCTTTTTCCATAAGCCAGGGTAATATTATTTGCGCGCAACATATCTTTTCAATTTTTGAGGGCGCAAAGGTATTAAAAATAAGGGAGTAAAAGCCAGATTTTACAGGGATTCTCAAATATTATGCAATGTTAGATCAACGCTTTTTTGGTGCTTTATAAAGGTAAAGCACCCGTGGTTAAATTTTCTGAGCTCTGAATATTCCCTGAAACACTTATGGGATAAGGGTTTCAGAAGGCTTGGTAAATTAGGGGAAAAAAGCTAACTTCGCTCTCAATTTTTATTTTATGAATAATGATAATATTTATGAGTTTGTGTGTTTTGAAACATTATTAGAGTTAAAAGATTTTCGCCAGCAATGGGATGAATTTGCAAAAGTATTTTTAGATAGAGGGGTGCAAAAAATTGTTTTAAATAAAAAAAGTGGCGAAAAAAACAAGTATCGGTATATCTCTAAAAAACTTTGGCCTTTAGATTCTTTTCAGGATGTATTTTCCGAAGCAAAAATTCCGGGCAGCTTTGCAGCCAGCCAGGTTAAAGTAGTTCCTACAGGAGGTTATGCATCTGTAGAATTAGGCCATGACAAAAAAAGCGGGAAAGCGGAAGTAACTGTCATGGCTTTTGTGCATGATGATATCGTTGATTTAAAAAAATTACGGGAAAGTAAATTGTTTAAAGCCATGAATATTTATGAGGCTTTTTATCAAAATAGCCAGTATAATTATATCATCGAATTTTTTACGGACAAAACGAAGCAAGATGCACTGGTAGCAGAAATTAAGAAAGAATTTATGAAGGCTGAAATCGGCATTTATGCTGAAGCTGCTACAATTTCCTAAAATTTTAACCCAACGTTTTACCATAAGGCCCTGGCAGAAGGGCTGTCTTTTAAGGAAGCAAATTGTCCTTCCCGGAATTTGTAATACGCTGTAATAGCGATCATAGCTGCATTATCCGTACAATATTGAAAATCGGGTATATAGATATTCCAGTTTTTTTCTTTTCCGGTTTTTTCTATAGCCTTCCTTAAGCCACTATTTGCACTTACTCCACCGGCAATACAAATTTCTTTGATACCGGTTAGTTCTGATGCCCGAATCAATTTTTTAATTAGAATTTCTATAATCGTATATTGAATCGAAGCACATAGATCCTGCATATTCATTTGCAAAAATTCCGGATCGTTTTTTTGGGCATCCCTTAAGAAATACATCACAGAGGTTTTTAATCCGCTAAATGAAAAATTAATTCCTTCCGGTAAGGGCCTGGCAAAAGTAAATTTCAATGGATCTCCTTCTTTGGCATATTTATCAATCAATGGCCCCCCCGGATAAGGCAAGCCGAGTAATTTTGCTGATTTGTCAAAAGCCTCACCAGCCGCATCATCCAGCGTTTCACCCAGGATTTCAAGATCTAAAGGACTATTTGCTTTTACAATTTGCGTATGGCCTCCACTGACGGTGAGGCAAAGAAAAGGAAATGAAGGTTTTTTTTCTCCAATCAGGTTTGCCAATACATGAGCCTGCATGTGGTGAACTGCAATTAAGGGCATATTCAATACCAAAGACAAGGATTTCGCAAACTGTGCCCCCACGAGTAAACTTCCCAATAATCCTGGAGCTTGTGTAAAGGCTATGGCATCCATATCATTTAATGAAAGTTGAGCCCTTTTCAATGCTTCATCTACAACAGGAACAATGTTGCGCATATGCGCCCGGCTTGCCAGTTCGGGAACAACGCCACCATATTTGGCATGCACCTCCTGGTTGGCAATTACGTTAGAAAGAATTTTTGCATCACTGCAAACTGCTGCACAGGTATCATCACAGGAAGACTCGATTGCAAGGATTGAAATCATGGTGCAAAAGTAAAAAAGAAAATGGATGGCAATTATTTACTTCTTATAGCATCTACAGGATTCATGCGGGCGGCAATAGAGGCCGGTATTACCCCGGAAATAATACCCAGAATCACACAAATGGAAAATGCAGTTAAAATTATTTTTGGTGCTATCACCATAGGGAAGGGGAGTAAACTATTTAATGCCAAAGTCAAAATCCATACAAGCGCTAATCCCATGATACCACCAATGATACAGAGAAATGCACTCTCGAGTAAAAACTCAGTTAAGATCGTTCTCTTCTTGGCTCCCAGGGCTTTTTTCAAACCAATCTGGCTGGTTCTTTCACGTACTGTCACAAACATAATATTTGCTACACCAAATGCACCGACAATCAGGCTCAGTCCCGCTATTGCCCAACCTCCCATATTGACAGTACCAAAAAAACTACCAATCGTACTACTTCCAATTGCACCTACATCATTTAATGCAAAATTGTCATCCTGGAGTGGTTTCAGTTTACGTAATTGCCGCATGACTCCTTTCAGCTCATCTACGAGCGCAGCAGAAGGAACATTTTCTTTTGCATTGACCATGATGAAGGGTTGAGTATTATTTCCATTCACATCATAAATTGACGCAAAGGCCCTATAGGAAAGGATTATACAGTCATCATAGTCAAAACCACTTAATAAACTTTTTCCTTGCTTCTCAATAACCCCGGTAATATTAATTTTTTTACCGGCAAACATCACCGATTTATCAACAGCTCTCTGAGGATTGCCAAATAATTTTTCTGCTAATTCATATCCAATAACCCCAACCGGGTTGCCTCTCGTAAATTCTGTTTCACTGAGATAACGGCCATAAGCAATTTTCACTGTTTGAATGTCCGTGAATTCTTCACTCACCCCATATATTCCGGCATTATTCACCTGGTCATCTTCATATTTTACATTGGTATTGGTTGAATTAAAATAACAAACGTGATTGGCAAGTGTACTTTTTTCTTTAATAAAATTTACTTCATCATATTTAGGGGTAGGCCGGTTGATATATTTCCACCAGGGATAATTATCGCTTCCTGCATAATCCCATTTATCTATATAAATTGTATTACTGCCAAATTGTTTGATATCATCTTCTACTTTCGACTGTAAACTGTTGACCAGGGCTAATACGCTGATTATACAAAAAATTCCAAATGCCACTCCAGTTAAAGATAAGGCACTTCTTAATTTATTATTTTTTAATTCCTGAAGCGACATCTTAAAACTATTCCAGAGAATATTGAGTAATTTCATCATAAATCAAAAGTAATCATATACCTATTTTCTTTCAGTTAATTTTATATAAACGGAAAAATTTTCACTTGAAAGTGCAGAAAGTTTTTTTCAATTATTAAATTGCAGGATCGAAATTTTATTATTTCAAAGAAAAAACTAAATGCAGTATTGTACTTTTGCTTAGTATCACATTCATCAATCAATTTTTCTTATGACCTGGAAACAAGCTTTCACTTCATCAATTGGCCGTAAATTGATTATGGCCTTAACCGGTATTTTCCTGATATTATTTTTAGTCGTGCATGTTGGGCTCAATGCGTGTATTTGGAATGCTACCGGCGAAAATTCTGATCATGGACTTATGTTCAATACTGCAGCCAATTTTATGGGAAGTATGGTGGTGATCAGGATATTGGAGATCGGACTTTTTGTCTTTATTTTTCTCCATGTTATACAGGGGATCATGTTGGTGATGTATAATAAACAAAAAAGGAATATTGGATATAGTGTACCTTATGGTAATCGTGGGAGTAAATGGTACAGTAGAAGTATGGGTTTATTGGGTACGCTGATTTTATTATTTTTAATTCTCCATTGGATCAATTTTTGGGTACCCTCGCGTTTTACTGGTGTTAATGGGGTTGATGGGCAACCACTTGAAATGGAATTAGCCGATGGGGAAAAAATTCATAATTTATTTGCTTTGATGCAAATCACTTTTCAAAATTTATGGGTCGTTATCATTTATGTGTTGGGCTGCATATCATTAGCCTATCATCTTTTGCATGGCTTTAATAGTGCGTTTCGCACACTCGGTGTACATAACCCCAAATACATGAAGTTAATTCAAAGCATTGGATACGGATTTTCTATTATCGTGCCATTCGTCTTTGCCATGATGCCAATCAGCTTTTACCTGGGTTGGGTGAGTTAAATTTCATTAAAACAGATTTTACAATCAACTTTTATACTTAAATATGTTAGACGCAAAAATACCTTCAGGGCCTTTAGCCGAAAAATGGACTTCTTATAAGGGGCATTGTAAATTAGTCAACCCGGCCAATAAACGGTCATTGGAAATCATCGTAATTGGAACGGGCCTTGCTGGTGCATCAGCAGCAGCATCACTGGGAGAATTAGGATATAAAGTGAAGTCGTTTTGCTTCCAGGACTCACCAAGAAGAGCGCATTCTATCGCAGCACAGGGTGGAATCAATGCTGCCAAAAATTATCAAAATGACGGGGATAGTGTTTACCGGTTATTTTATGATACAATCAAAGGAGGTGATTACCGATCCAGGGAAGGAAATGTATATCGTCTTGCGGAAGTGAGCGCAAATATCATAGATCAATGTGTGGCACAGGGAGTGCCGTTTGCAAGAGAATATGGCGGAATGCTTAGTAACCGTTCTTTTGGAGGTGTACAAGTACAGCGTACTTTTTACGCTGCCGGGCAAACCGGGCAACAATTATTAATAGGAGCTTATCAGGCACTTGAACGCCAGGTTGCTTTAGGAAATGTGGAAATGTACGCCCGTCATGAAATGCTTGATCTTGTAAAAATTGATGGTAAAGTAAGAGGGATCATCGCAAGGAATTTAATGACCGGTAAACTGGAAAGATATTTTGGACATGCTGTTGTTTTATGTTCCGGTGGATATGGAAATGTTTTTTATTTATCTACCAATGCCATGCATAGTAATGTTACTGCAGCCTGGAAAGCACATAAGCATGGCGCCTATTTTGCCAATCCCTGTTTTACACAAATTCATCCCACCTGTATTCCGGTAACTGGAGACCACCAATCAAAACTTACATTGATGAGTGAAAGCCTTCGGAATGATGGCCGGATATGGGTGCCTAAATCCAAGGATGATACCCGAAAAGGGAATCAAATTCCGGAAGAAGAAAGAGATTATTATCTGGAAAGAAGATACCCGGCATTCGGAAATTTAGTACCACGCGATGTCGCCAGCCGGGCAGCAAAAGAACGATGTGATGCTGGCTTTGGCGTAGGAACATCTAAACAGGCAGTATTTCTGGACTTTGCTGCAGCTATTAAAAGATATGGGAAGAAAGAAGCCGGAAAACATAAATTGCCATTGGATAATGAGGAAGAAATCATTCGTTTGGGGAAAGAGGTGATAAAAGAAAAATATGGGAACCTGTTTGATATGTATGAAAAAATTACCGGTGAAAATCCCTACCAGGTGCCTATGCGGATTTATCCTGCAGTACACTATACCATGGGTGGTCTATGGGTTGATTATGAATTGATGACGAATGTACAGGGGTTATATGCATTAGGTGAAGCAAATTATAGTGACCATGGCGCCAACCGATTAGGGGCAAGTGCCCTGATGCAGGGTTTAGCTGATGGCTACTTTGTGATCCCCTATACAATTGGTAATTATTTGGCAGATGAAATACGCAATGCACCCATTCCTACATCTCATCCTGCCTTTGAAGAAGCTGAAAAGCAAGTGAGTGACCGCATTGAAACATTGATGAATATAAAAGGAAACACATCCGTGGAGAGCTTTCATAAGAAATTGGGAAAGATCATGTGGGATAAATGTGGAATGGCTCGCAATGCCCAAGGTTTACAGGAAGCCATCCTTGAAATAAGAGCATTAAGAGAAGAATTCTGGAAAGATTTGAAAATTCCAGGAAGCATTACGGAGTTTAATCCTGAACTGGATAAAGCTGGTCGTGTAGCAGATTTTATGGAGTTGGGCGAACTCATGTGCCTTGATGCGTTGATGCGTAGTGAAAGTTGTGGAGGCCATTTCCGTGAAGAGTCTCAGACCTCAGAAGGAGAAGCCCTGCGCAATGATGCAGAATTTATGTTTGTTGCAGCCTGGGAGTATGAGAATGGAAGAGAATGGCGTATGCATAAAGAAGTACTGGAATATGAAGAAGTAAAACCCACTCAACGTTCTTATAAATAACATTTGATTTTTCACCTCATTAATATGAATGAATATGGAGCACTATACAATGAATCTTAAATTAAAAATCTGGAGACAGGCTAACAGGGATGCTAAAGGCGCATTCAGGAATTATGAAGTTTCCGGAATATCCAGTGAAATGTCTTTCCTGGAAATGATAGATGTCTTAAATGAAAAACTGATTGAAAATGGCGATGATCCTGTTGCTTTTGATCATGACTGCCGCGAGGGGATCTGTGGAATGTGTTCGATGTATATTAATGGAAGACCTCATGGTCCCTGGGAAGGTACAACTACCTGTCAATTACACATGCGTGCTTTTCATGACGGAGATACCATAGTCATTGAACCGTGGCGTGCAAATTCATTCCCGGTCATCAAAGATTTGGTTGTAGATCGTAGTGCGTTCGACCGTATCATTCAGGCAGGGGGATACATATCAGTAAATACCGGTAATGCTGTAGATGGCAATGCCATTCCTATCCCAAAAGATAAGGCGGATGCATCCTTTGCTGCAGCGGCTTGTATTGGATGTGGGGCCTGTGTGGCTGCTTGCAAAAATAGTTCAGCCATGTTGTTTTTATCTGCAAAGGTGACCCATCTTGCTCTATTGCCTCAAGGAATCCCTGAGCATGATTCAAGAGTAAAAGATATGGTAGAGCGTATGGATAAAGAAGGCTTTGGCGCTTGTTCTAATACTACTGCTTGTGAATCCGTATGTCCCAAGGAAATCAAAATGACAAATATTGCATATCTTAATAAAGAATATTTGCTGGCAACCTTGAACAACAAATAAAATACGAAGGAATCTGATTCTTACTGGAATCGGTAATACTGCCCTTTGAATGGTTTGAATAAAACATTCCTTTGATATTGTTGGAAAGTGATAGAAGCTTCATTATTGGAAACGGTCCATGTTTTAAATGCATCTTCAGGTTCGAATAACCAAAAATTATACGCCGTAAAATAGCCTTCTTGTAAAAAAGTGCGTTCCAGGTCAAAAAGCTTATATGGAAATTCTTTTGCATTCTCCGGATACCAGTTTAAAATGAATTGTGTTCTTAATGCTACCAGGCTCTCCGCTGTAATCCCGTAATTTGTAAGACCATTTAATTTTAATAAAATAGTACCAACTGCTTTTTCAAAAGCATTTGCCTTTTTTAGAAATTCTTCAAGGTAATTACCGGAATACATTTTTTTATAATCATCCAGAAGTACCTGCTTAATTTCCGTAGTACGTTGGGAAAGACTTTCAATATTGACAAAGTTTTCGCCATATAAAACGGACCAGAAATAATTCCCTGTACCGGCATAATATTGTGATGCGTAATAATAATTGCTGCTTTGTGCCGGGTCTTTCTCAATCCCTTTTTCCCATAATTTAATTGCCTCAGTTCCACGATTATCCGCATTCAACATATCACCATATTCACTGTATAAGATGCCGCTTGCAGGAAATTTTAGCAAACTTTCTTTATACATTTTTTCGCAATTTTTATAATCTGCAATGGCTTTATAGGCAAGGCCTAGTATTTGGTAACTTTGTACGTCAGCTTGAGATGAAGAAGTGATCTTTTTACCGGTCTCGATAGCGCCTGCAAAATCTCTTTTCAGGTATGATACAAACGCTTTATCTTTAAGGATATCCAGGTCATCTGGTGCCAGTGTCAGGGCTTTATTTAATACAAAAAGAGCATTTTCATAATCGCCCTGTTTCATAAAAACACGTGCCGTTTCATGCAAAGTCTGTGCATCCTGATCAGCTTGAGCAAGAGCAGAAAAACAAACCATACCTGCAAAAATGATTAAAATGAGTCTTTTCATTGATGTTCATTTATTAAATGAGTGAGTAAACCATCCCTTAATTTAGGCTCAAACCAGGTGCTTTTTGGAGGCATCACATCATGATGATCCGCAATGGAAAACAATTGATCCAAGCTTACCGGGTAAAGGCTAAAAGCTACAACCATTTCACCATTGTCTACTCTTTTTTCCAACTCAGACAAACCACGTATACCACCAACAAAATCAATGTTTTTGTTAGTTCTGGGGTCATCTATCCCCAATAAAGGAGTAAGAATATTATTTTGTAATATACTCACATCTAAAATGCTTTTTGGATCATTGGCAAAAGTGCCGGGTAGTGCTTCCAGTAAATACCATTTCCCGTTGAGGTACATGCCAAATTGATGCAGGGCATCCGGTTTTACGGCTTTCTCCTTTTCAATCACAGAAAATTTCTCCCTTACTTTTTCCAGGAATGATTTTTCTGTTAGCCCGTTTAAAGATTTTACAATTCTGTTATAGTCTATTATTTCCAATTGGTCAGACGGAAATAAAGTAGTTAAAAAATAACCGGCCCCATTCTGGCCATTTGTCCCTGTTTCTTCAAAAACTTTTGCCGCAGAAGCTGCTCTGTGATGCCCATCAGCGATATAAGTGCAGGGAACTGAATTTGAAAATAAGGCTGTGATTTTCTCAATATTTTCTGAATCATTCACGATCCATATTGTATGTTGAATGCCATCATCTGCAGTGAAATCATAGACAGGAGATTTTACAGCTGTAATTTTTTCAAAGAGGTCATCAATAGCTTTTACATTTCTATATGCAAGAAATACATTTCCTGTCTGTGCGCCGGTGGTTTGAATATGCCGGATGCGATCCAATTCTTTTTCAGGCCGGGTAAACTCATGTTTTTTGATGATACCTTTTGCATAATCATCCAGGCTGCTAATACATACTAAACCGGTTTGACTGCGGCCATTCATTTGAAGCCTATATAAATAATAACAATCTTTATTTTCATTAAATAAGATTTCTCTTTTCAAGAATGCATCCAGATTTTCTTTTGCCCGCTCATATACTTCCTTACTATGAGGATCCGTATTATCAGGCAAGTCAATTTCACTTTTGGTAATATGTAAAAAAGAATGAGGGTTTCCCTGGGCTTCAATTTTTGCTTCTGCGCTACTCAAAACATCATAAGGCCTGCTCGCGACTTGTTTCGCAAACTGAGCTTGTGGCCTTAATGCTTTGAATGGTTTTATTATGCTCATGAATCTATAATTTATCTGTGTTTTTATGAGGTATATTGTTGTGAAAATTGTTCCATTATCTTTACTAATAATTCCAGGCTTTCCATAGGAAGGGCATTATACATACTTACTCTTAATCCGCCGATACTCCGGTGCCCTTTGATTCCTATCAATCCGTTTTCGGAACAAACATCCAGAAATTTCTTCTCCAGTTTTTTGTCATCAATGGTAAATACGGCATTCATCCTGCTTCGGTCTTCCTTTTTTACAATAGGCACAAATAAGGGCAGCCTGTCCAGGGCATCATAGAAAAAATCAGCTCTTTCCAGGCTTCTTTTTTCCATTTCATCTATACCGCCTTCTTTTTTTATCCATTGTAAAGTGAGGAGGCTCACATAAATAGCAAAAACGGGGGGAGTATTTAATAATGAATCGGCAAGAATATGATTTTGATAATCTAAGATGGCCGGAACATTTTCATTTTTATTTTTCAGAAAGTCTTTCCGGATGATAACGATAGTAGTGCCGGCAATACCTGCATTTTTTTGTGCACCAGCATAGATGAGGCTACAAGCTGCAAAATCTCTTTTCCTGCTGAAAATATCACTGCTCATGTCAGCCACTAAAGGCACATTTGTTTGAGGCAGTTCTTGCCATTGCGTTCCTTCAACAGTATTATTGGATGTTATATGTAGATAAACGCTACCTGCAGGTATTTCCAGATTTTTGGGAATATAGGTAAAATTTTGATCAGCAGAAGAACAGGCTGTATTTACATTGCCAAATAATTTCGCTTCAGTAATCGCCTTCTTTCCCCAGATTCCATTTACACAATAAGCAGCATTTTTTCCAGGTGATAAAAAATTCATAGGCACCTGCATAAATTGAGTTGTAGCCCCTCCGTGTAAAAATAATACTTCAAATTGATCATCTAAGTTCAGTAATTCTTTAACCAGCAATCTTGATTCATCGATGACATTCTTAAACCACTCAGTGCGGTGGCCAATTTCCAAAATAGATAATCCGATATTATTAAAATTGTAAATAGCTTCGGCTGCTTCCAGCAAAACATCCCTCGGTAATATGGAAGGGCCGGAATTGAAGTTATGCATTTTCATCTTAAAGTCATTCTGCGCTGCAAAATAAAGCAATTGTATAAAAAGGGATTGTTAAGAAGATTCATTCGATTCGGGCAAATGCTCTGATATATCTGCCACCCCACCCGAAACGGCAAATTTCATGGCATTTGCAGAACTGATATTGGACAATGGCTTTATTTTATCCCTGGGTATGATATAGGTAATCCCGGTTAGGGCATATGATAATGGGATGTAGACAACGGTATAATCAACCAACTCAAAAACAGCAGCATCTTCCTGGGTAATAAAACCGATACGCCAAATTCCCGGGGCATCAACACTTACCAGTACAGGTTTATCAAATTTCTTTTTGTTACCCGTAAAAGCTTCCAGAAAATCTTTAATGGAGGTATATATAAATTTGATGCCGGGGGTACGCTCTAGTAAAGTATCCAAAACATCTACCATCCTGCTCACCAGGAATGAGGATGAAATACGGCCAATAATAAGGACCAATAACAAGACAACGATAAAGCCAAGCCCGGGAATTTTTTTGAGATTCCCATCTGCATCAACACCAATTACACGAGGGAAAAAGGTATGAATGATATTGGGCAATATATTATCTACGGTATTAAAAAGCCATAAAACAATATATAAAGTAATTCCTACAGGGGCAATGATGATTAGTCCCTGTAGAAAATAGTAAAAGATTTTTTTCCACGTTACAGACCCATCCGAGTCATTTTTCGCCTCATTCATTTGCAAAATTTTGGCGAATGTAATTCGAAAAAATCAATATAAAGACTTTCTGGGTACTTCCCTGTCAATGGAAAGTATTAATCCGGAAACTTTTTTAACTTGAAAAGTTTTTTTAGTTTTGAATTATTTCTTCGAAACAAAAAGATGGTTTATCCTTTCAGAAAATTACAGGGAAAATGAAATACAGGATTGAACAAAAGGCGAGTGAATTATTTATGCGTTATGGATTCAATGCGATCACAATGGATGAGATCGCCTCACATCTGGGTACAAGTAAGAAAACTATATACCAATATTTCACTAATAAAAAAGCATTGGTGAATGTGATTGTAGAAAATCAACTTAAAGTATTGCAAAATGACGTTGAAATTTTGCAGAACACCTATGACCCTGTAAATGAAGTGCTACACAATCTTGAAAGTGTGGAAATGCTTCTGAATACGATGAATCCGCATTTTTTATTTGAAATGGAGAAGAGTTACCCGGAAGCTTACAAAAAATTTCTTCAATACAAAAATGGTTTTTTCTTCAATGCTATTAAAGATAACCTGGAAAGAGGTATAGCCGGGGGAATATACCGTGAGGGTATCAATATTGAAATCCTGTCGCTATACAGAATGGAAAGCATATTTATAGCTTTTGAACAAAACATTTTCCCGGCGACAAAATTTCATTTATATAAAGTAATGGAGGAAATTGCTTTAAATTTTCTTTATGGAATTGTAACCATCAAGGGTAAAAAATTAATTGAAAATTTTATTGCCAAACAAGAAAACCTGCAACATTCATGAAACACCATTTTAGTATAACATGGATTCTCTTATTGACCCTCCTTACACGGGCTTCAGCACAGGTAGATACATTGCCTGCCATACATCATTTTTCAGTATCCGATTGTGCAGCGTATGGCGAATCAAATAATGTGCAGGTAAAAAATGCATTACTTGATTATAAAATTCAGGAACAGGTAAACAGAAATGTAAAATCTGCAGCTTATCCTCAGATCAATGGTAATATTGGGCCCACCTTTAACCCCAATGTGGCTGTTCAAAGTTTCCCCAATTTTATCGCAGCAGCAACCTATGGTGTATTAATAGATCAGGGTGTAAGGGATGGAAATGGAAACCCGATAAAAGCGCCAGCTGATTATGGGTATATTCAGGCTGCATTTGGTAGTAAATGGAATGCCAATGTGGGTCTTACCTTATCTCAAATATTATTTGATGGCCAGCTTTTTATTGCTTTGAAAGCTGAAAAAACAACACTTCTTTTTAAAACAAAAAGCCTAGAAGTTACCAAAGAAAATATCCGGGCGAATATTTATAAATTGTATTACCAGCTCGCAGCGAGTAAAACACAAGTAGCCCAGATAGATGCAAATATCACCCGAGCCGAAAAGTTATTGCACGATGTAAAGATTTTATATCAAAATGGCTTCCAGGAAAAACTGGATGTAGATAAAGCCACCGTGCAATTAAATAATCTGCAAACGGAAAAATCAAATGTTGAAAATACCATCAGCAATGGTTATTATGGCTTGAAACTATTGATGGGTATGCCTATCAGCGATTCTTTGATTTTAACCGATTCAGTAACAAGTGACTTAATTAAAAATGAATTGCTGAATGAAGGAAACTATTCTTACGAAAACCGGCCGGACTATCAACTCTTGCAAGTATCCAAAAAGTTGGGTGAATTTAATGTTAGCAGGTATAAATTATCCAGGATACCCACTTTTAGCTTGTCCGCATCCTTTATGAAATCTGCCCAGCGTAATAGTTTTGATTTTTTTTCAAAGGGAGATTGGTTTACCAGTTCTTATATAGGCATGAATATAAATATTCCACTTTTTGACGGCTTTGCAAAAGCCTCTAATATCCGGAAATCACAACTGGAATTAGAACAAACCGTTAACCAGATAGAAGGCCTCAAACAATCTATTGATAATGATGTTGCGCAGTCAAAGAATAATTACAGAAATGCAGTTGCATCAATGGATTTGCAAAAAACAAATATGCAGCTTGCCGAAAGTGTATATGAGCAAACAAAGAAAAAATATGAAATTGGAACCGGATCCACAACGGAAATTGCCAATGCTCAGGCAGATTTGAGAGTTGCCCAAAGTAATTATATCAATGCATTGTATAATGCCATCATAGCCAAAATTGATTTTGAAAAAGCAGCCGGTATTTTATAAAAAATATCTATCCAGATTAATTGAATATATATGAAAAAATTAGTGAAAACTTTCGTTATAACAGCCCTGGCTTTTTTTGTAAGTTGTAACAATTCAGATAATAATAGCCTGGCTGCTAAGAAAGCCAAAATGGAAGAATTGAAAAAGCAACAACAAAGTATCAATGCAGCCATTACCACGTTGCAGGCTGAGATTGATAAATTAGACAGCAATACACAAACTGTACAAGCCAAAATTGTCACATTGGATACACTGCGCACAGGCCTATTCAAACATTATATTGACCTCCAGGGAAATATTGAATCTCAAAATATTTCTTATGTGGCTCCTGGAAATGGTGTGGGTGGATTAGTAAAAGCAATTTATGTGAAAAAAGGAGATTATGTGAGAAAAGGTCAACTACTTCTCAGACTGGACGATGCGGTTTATAGCAGAAACCTTCAGCAATTACAAACACAGTTAAATTATGCTGAAGATTTATACCGCCGGCAGAAAAATCTTTGGGATCAACAGATCGGTACAGAATTGCAATTAAACCAGGCAAAGCTCGGTGTAGACCAGCTCAAAGATCAGATAGCCACTTTAAAAGAACAGAAAAATCAAACCAATGTTTATGCCGATGTTTCGGGGGTGGCAGACCAGGTGAATATCCGTGTGGGTGAATTGTTTACAGGTGTTGCAGGACAAACTCCACAAATAGAAATTGTCAATAATACAGATTTGAAAGTAACCACCAATGTACCCGAAAATTATTTGGATAAGGTGGGTGTAGGTAATGAAATGATTGTGAAATTACCTGATTTGAATGCCAGCTTCAATACTACGATTTCCTTGGAAGGGAAAACGATTGACCCAAATTCCAGGGCTTTTTATGTAGAAGCAAGACTGCCCGCAGATAAGAACTTACGACCGAATCAGGTTGCCGTAGTAAGCATTAAAGATTATGAATCAAAAAATGCTATTACCGTGCCCTTAAATGTGGTTCAGTCAGACCAGGCAGGAAAATTTGTGATGGTGGCTATTCAAGAGAATGGTAAAATGGTAGCTCACAAGAAACCAGTCCAAATCGGCCAAATGTATAATGGACAAATTGAAATCTTATCCGGTTTACAGACTGGTGATTTAATTATTTCTGATGGCTATCTGGGTTTATATGAAGGGCTGCCAATTACAAATATTCAATAAATCTATTCATTCAACCAGCAAATAGATTGACCTATTAATACATTATTCTATGAAGGAAAATTTCAAGGATGAATCGAATAAAAACTTTAAGCCCACTACCTGGAGTATTCATAACAGGACTTCTGTTTACCTGCTGATTTTATTCCTGAGTATTGCCGGAATTTTTCAATTTGTGACCTTGCCTAAAGAGCAGTTCCCGGATATTGTGATTCCTACTATTTTTGTTCAAACGATTTATGTAGGTAACTCACCAAAGGATATTGAAAACCTGGTAACTAAGCCCATTGAAAAACAGATAAAAGGGATTACCGGTGCAAAAATTAATAAAACTACCAGCACATCTCAACAGGATTTTTCTGCTATAACCGTGGAATTTAATACGGATGTAAGTACTGATGTCGCATTACAAAAGGTAAAAGATGCGGTTGATAAAGCAAAAACAGATCTCCCTACTGACCTCACTCAGGAGCCAAATGTGATGGAGGTAAGTTTTTCAGATCAACCAATCATGTATGTCAATGTTAGTGGGGATTATGACCTGATGCAGTTAAAAAAATATGCCGATGATTTAAAAGACAAACTTGAAGAACTTCCTGAACTGAGCAGAGTGGAATTGGTTGGCGCCCCCGAGAGAGAGTTCCAAATTAATGTGAATAATTACCTGATGCAAAGCGCCGGCGTTACATTTAATGATATTGCTACGGCTGTTGCCAATGAAAACCTGGATATTTCCGGCGGGCTTATAGATATTGGAAATATGCAGCGAAACCTGCAACTAAAAGGTCAGTTCAAAAATGTTTATGATATACAACAGATCGTTGTAAGAAATTTTACGGGCCGTCCAATTTATCTCAAAGATATTGCCACTATTAAAGACACCATTCATACCCGTGAAAGTTATGCCCGCCTGAATGGAAAAAATGTAATCACTTTAAACATTATTAAGCGGGCTGGTGAAAACCTGATTGAAACAACGGATAAAGTGAAGCAGGTGGTAGCAGAAATGCAGGTAAGTAATTTTCCTAAAGACTTAAAAACCGTGGTAACCGGGGATCAGAGCATTGCTACCAGAACTTCATTTAATGATTTGGTCAATTCGATTGTTATTGGTTTTATCCTGGTATTAATCATCCTCATGTTTTTCATGGGTGTGGTGAATGCATTTTTTGTAGCATTATCTGTACCACTCAGTATGTTTGTAGCCTTTGTGTTTTTACCGGGAGCAGATCTTATTATCGGTACACATGTTACACTCAATTTTATTGTCTTATTTGCCCTCTTATTTGGTCTGGGTATTATTGTAGATGATGCCATTGTTGTCATAGAAAACACACATCGTATTTTTATACAGGGTAAAGGAAGATACACTTCTTTAAAGTCTGCTCAAATGGCGGCGGGAGAAATATTCGTACCCGTTTTTGCCGGCACGCTTACAACACTGGCCCCATTCTTCCCTTTACTTTTTTGGCCGGGGATTATAGGTAAATTCATGGTGTATTTGCCCACGATGTTAATTTTTACTTTGACAGCATCATTGTTGGTAGCATTTGTCATGAACCCCGTATTTGCAGTGGATTTTATGAATCATTCGGAAACGGAGGGGAAAAAAGCATCACGCATTTTCAGAAACCCGGTATTTTGGGTTACCATCGTTTTAGGTATTTTTCTTGATCTGATTGGTTTTACATTCATGGGGAATCTTTTATTGTTTATTGCCATCCTCATTGTATTCAACAAGTTTATTTTAGATAAATGGATTCATGGATTTCAAAATAAAATCCTGCCTTGGATCATGAGTCACTATGAGTCTTTATTAAGATGGGCTTTAAAAGGAACCAGGCCCGTATGGTTATTGATTTCCACCTTTTTACTCCTGGTCATTTCAATTATTGGAATTGCCTCTGCTGTAAATTCCGGACGTGTGGCAGTACAATTTTTTCCAGTAGGCGATCCAAATCAGATTTATGTTTATCTAAAATTACCGGTCGGTACGAATGTTGAATATACGGATAGTATAACAAAAGTGCTGGAGCAAAAAGTGAATCATGTCCTGGGTATGGAAAATGGCAAAACAAATCCGGTTGTTGAAAGTGTTATTACCAATGTGGCCATAGGCGCCGGCGATCCCATGCTGGGAGACCAAAGCACGCATTCCGAACTGGGAAGAATACAAATTTCATTTGTTGAATTTGCGAAGCGTAATGGTGTAGCTACTGCACCTTATTTGGATTCAATCCGTAGAGTGATGAAAGGTATTCCTGGTGCAGAGATAACAGTTGACCAGGAACAAAATGGGCCTCCAACAGACCCACCGGTGAATATAGAAGTAGCCAGCGAGAATTTTGATGACCTCACGAAGACCGCTGTCGCTTTGAAAAATTATTTAGACTCGATACGTGTTCCGGGTGTAGAAGAATTGAAAATGGATGTAGATTTAAGTAACCCTGAAATTACCCTTAAAGTAAACCGGGAAAAAGCGCTCATTCAAGGCGTTTCCACAGGACAGATTGGCCAAGAAATCCGGACGGCATTATTTGGAAGTGAAGTTTCTAAAATTAAAGAAGGAGAAGATGAATATAAAATCCAGTTACGAAATAATGAGTTGCAAAGAAAAAGCCTGGATGAAATTCTCAATATGAATGTGGTATTCCGTGATTTCGCCAGTGGGGGGGCTATAAAAAGTGTTCCCATAAGCTCATTGGTAGATGTTGATTATACCAGTACATTAGGCAGTGTTAAGCGTAAAGACCAAAAGCGAATGATTACACTTAAAAGTAATGTTCTCAATGGTTTTACCCCTACAGCTGTAAATCAGGTTTTATTGGGATATATTAATTCTTTCCAACAAAAACCTTTGGATGTAACCATTCGCCAAACGGGAGAAGGAGAACAGCAGGCCGAAACAGCCGCATTTTTAGGCAAAGCGCTTGTCATTGCATTAATGCTGATTCTCATTATTTTGGTTATTCAATTCAATTCCATCAGTAAGCCGATAATCATTCTTACAGAAATAATTTTCAGTGTCATTGGGGTCTTATTGGGATTCACTATAGTTGGCATGGATATGTCGGTTGTGATGACGGGAATGGGTATTGTAGGACTTGCAGGAATTGTGGTTAAAAATGCTATTTTGGTAATTGAATTTGCAGATGAACTACGAAGCAGGGGCTTTAAAACACGGGAAGCCGTCATTCAAGCAGGTAAAATTCGTATCATACCTGTTTTACTTACTGCGATGGCTGCAATTTTAGCATTGATCCCATTAGGTATTGGGTTTAATATTGATTTCATATCCTTATTTGCCAACCTGAATCCTCATATCTTTTTTGGAGGAGATAATGCCGTCTTTTGGAAGCCTCTTTCATGGACAATTATTTTTGGACTGGCCTTTGCATTTTTCATGACATTGGTTATAGTGCCCAGTATGTATTTAATAGCCGAAAGGCTGAGAAGGCCTATGCGGCGCATGTTTGGAGGAAAATGGATCAGCCTGTTAGGCATTCCGCCGCTTACAATTATCTTTTTAATATGCATCATTGTCACCAGCATGAAACATAAAATAGATAAAGCAAGACGTCGTAAAAAACTGGCAGGCGAAAAGGTAAATGATGCATTTATTGGTAGCTGGTTTTAGCTATTTCAAGGTCGGTCATTCGTACCAGAAAATCATAGAAAGCTATTTCAAAGTACTCAATGATTTTAAATCTATGGGTACTCCTCTTTTATATTTTTAGTGGAGCAATAAAAGAAAGGATTAAAGAAAAGGTTGTTGCAAATTTTGCTCATTTTAGAATAAAATACATGCACCACAATTCAATGTAACACAATGCTATTTCCTGGCTATTAAAATCATTCTTGGTGAGGTAGTCGAATTAAAAGGTTCAAGCGTGTAATCCCCAAAGACGGCTTTTACTTTTAGTTGTTGCCAGGAGAGCATTTCAATAAAATCAGTGCAGGAAAATTTTCTCACTTTTTCCAGATAAGTATGTTGGAAATTATGGCTCTTATCCAGTACTTCAATTTTTTTTAAAAAATATTGAGCATCCTGCCACCTGTTGATATGAAACGTAGTGTGCCCTGTCGTTTTTACTACTGCGGGTACCAACTAAGGCTTCGTTGGGTGCGCAGCACCAACAATGAAGCCGCCTGTTGAACGGAACCGGATAATATGGAGATGTCGTAAGAGGAGGATGGGTTTTTTCAGCAAACAGATTTGCTTACTTTT
>Ga0116193_1000379_pt1 | contig 42852 bp, 33 predicted proteins | sample AD_UKC115_MetaG_FD_89892 | JGI IMG/M metagenome (GOLD analysis project Ga0116193, IMG submission 89892) | Active sludge microbial communities of municipal wastewater-treating anaerobic digesters from Hong Kong - AD_UKC115_MetaG | ecosystem: Engineered > Bioreactor > Anaerobic > Digestate... | reverse complement strand
ATTTTCTTATCCTCTAAACTTGCGCCCAGCATGATGGGAGCCATCGCCATTTCAGCCTATTCATACATGGCATTAGTTCCGGTTATTCAGCCTCCTGTGATGAGACTATTAACTAATAAGAAAGAAAGACTTATTCGGATGCGTCCCCCACGAGCGATTACTCAAAAAGAAAAAATATTATTTCCAATTCTATGTATTTTATTGACTGCTTTCTTGGTGCCTTCCGGTTTGCCCTTGCTTGGGATGCTTTTCTTTGGAAACCTTTTGAAAGAGAGTACGGTTACCAAACGTTTGGCCAATACCGCCGGTGGGCCGCTTATTGATATTGTAACCATCCTGATCGGGTTGACCGTGGGTTGTTCAACGCAAGCCAATACTTTCTTACGCGTTGAATCTATTCTCATTTTCGGACTCGGAGCAGCTTCTTTCGTTTTTGCCACTGCTGCAGGTGTTTTCTTTGTGAAAATATTTAACCTATTTTTGAAACCCGGGAATAAAATTAATCCGCTCATCGGGAATTCAGGAGTATCTGCAGTGCCCGATTCAGCTCGTGTTTCTCAAGTAGAAGGATTAAAATATGACAAAACGAATTACCTGCTGATGCATGCCATGGGACCCAATGTGGCTGGAGTTATCGGAAGTGCGGTTGCTGCAGGTATTCTGCTTAGTTTCTTATATTAGAACTATATGTTCTAAAACGTATTATAAAAAAATGCCGACTTATTAATCGGCATTTTTTTATAAGTATTTAAAAATAAAAAAAAATGTCCCCAAAAAGAGGACATTTTTGCTTGGTAGCGGGGGGAGGATTCGAACCTCCGACCTCCGGGTTATGAGCCCGACGAGCTGCCACTGCTCTACCCCGCACTATTTATTAGATTGCAAAAGTACAAAAAAAATCCCAATTTCTCAATTATTTGCTCTTTTTTTTGAAGAAAAGTTTGTATTTGTTTGTTTATTAAATCATTAAAAATATACTAATCTTAAATTTCTTTCGTTTTCCCTATGTGTGAATCTCAAAAAGGAATGTTTGAAAGAAGCTATTATCTGATAAAAAGAAAAAATATTGAGATTCTAAACATTTTTTTCATCATTATTGTTATGTTACTATAAAAATTAAAACTATGGATAAACAGATTTTAAAAATTACAGATTCCGTTGAGTGGATTGGGGTATTAGACAAGGAAATCACAACGTTTGATATTGTAATGGAAACCAAATACGGAACAACTTACAATTCTTATTTTATTAATGCTGAAAAAAAGACGATTGTTGAAACGGTAAAGGAGAAATTCTGGGATGTTTATGAGGAAAAATTACGGAAGCTTTGCGATCCTTCGGAGATTGAATACATCATTGTGAATCATACGGAGCCTGACCATGCCGGTGGTTTACGCAAGTTATTGAAAATTGCTCCAAATGCCAAAATTCTCGGTTCAACTTCTGCGCTTCGGTTTTTAAAAGACCAAATAGGAGAGGAATTCCCTCAGCAAGCGGTGAGAGGTGGAGACATTATTGATTTAGGAAATAAAACCATTGAGGTGATTTCTGCTCCGAATTTGCATTGGCCGGATTCTATCTACACCTATCTTAAAGAAGACAAAGTGCTTTTTACCTGTGATTCTTTCGGAGCCCATTTCTGTCACGATGATATGTATATTAATAAAGTGGGTAATTATGATGATGCCTATCAATACTATTTTGATGTGATTTTAAAACCGTTCAGTAAATTTTTCTTACAAGCAATTGAACGTATTCGTCCTTTGGAAATTGAAGCAATTTGTACCGGGCATGGTCCGCTTATTACCGAAGGTTGTCAAGAGATTATTGATAAAACCGAAAAACTATGTCAGGAATATATTGCTCAATATCCGGTTAAAAATCGCATTTTGATTGCATACGTGTCGGCATACGGATTTACCAAAACCATTGCCGAAAAGATTGCGGAAGGAGCGGCCGAAGTGCCGGGTGTAGAAATTGACCTTTGCGATATTGAAAAGATGGATATAGGGACGCTTGCGGATAAAATTGACAAGGCTTCAGCATATCTTTTAGGAAGCCCTACTATTAATCAAAACATGTTGCCCCAACTCTATCAGGTATTTGCACACATGACTCCTATTCGGGATAAAGATAAACTCGCTGGTTGCTTTGGTTCTTACGGCTGGAGCGGAGAAGCTGAAAAACAGTTGATTGGGAATATTGAAAATCTTAAATTAAACTATTGGGGAAATTCACTTTTCCTGAAATTCAGACCTCAGGAAAAGGATTTTGAACGCATTAAAACGTACGGAAAAAATTTCGCACTTATAGTTTCCGGTTGCTAAAAAGGAATAAATTCTAACTCTTAACGGCGGCAATAATTTCCTCAACGGATATTTTTTGCTGCTCCCCGGAGCACATATTTTTCAATGTAAAAATGTGCTCTTTTATTTCGTCTGCACCTGCCATGACCACAAAAGGAATTGATTTATCATTAGCATAATTCAATTGCTTCCCGATTTTGACATTATCGGGATATATTTCGCATGAAATACCGAAAGTACGAACTTTTTGCAATGCATCCAACGCATAAAGTTCTTCTTCTTTTCCGAAATTGAGGAATAAAACTTTTACCGGAGAAGCAATCTCTTTTGGGAAACGATCCAATTCCTGCAATACATCGTAAATTCGTTCTGCTCCGTAGGAAATACCTACGCCAGACATATTTTTAAGTCCAAAAATGCCCGTAAGGTCATCATAACGGCCACCTCCGGAGATACTGCCAATCGAAACCCCATTGGCCTTTACTTCAAAGATAGCTCCGGTATAATAGTTCAAACCTCTTGCTAAAGTTACATCAAGTTCGACTTTGGAACGAATCGGAAGCATGCTTACATACGCTAACATGGAACGAATTTCTTCAACTCCTTTTTTCCCGATTTCACAATTTTTAAATGCATCAGACAATAATTGCAATTGTTCTTCACTATTCCCTTTTAGTTCAAAGAATGGGTTGAGTTGGGTTATGGCCAAAGAAGATAAACCGTTATCTTCTAATTCCCGGCACACCTGTTCTTTTCCTATTTTATCCAATTTGTCGATAGCAGTACAAATCGTCGTAATCTTATCCGGTTCGGAAATAATTTCGGCAATTCCGGCCAATATTTTTCTATTATTTACTTTAATGGTGATGTCAATTCCAAAAGTGGAAAAGATTTCATCGGTTATTTGGATTAACTCTGCTTCATTTAATAAAGAGTTACTGCCGATAACATCAATATCGCATTGATAAAATTCTCTGTATCTGCCTTTTTGTGGTCTGTCAGCTCTCCACACCGGCTGCATCTGATATCGTTTAAAAGGAAAAGTTAGATCGTTGCGATGTTGCACGACAAAGCGGGCAAAAGGAACTGTCAAATCATATCGGAGCCCTTTTTCACAAATTAATGAAGCGGCTTGAATTGCGGTTTTATTTTTCAAATCAACTCCCGACAAAAAATCTCCGGAATTTAATATCTTAAAAATTAATCGGTCTCCCTCTTCTCCATATTTTCCCATAAGAGTAGAAAGATTTTCCATGGATGGTGTTTCGATGGGTAAATAGGCATATTTTTCAAAAATAGACCGTATGGTATTCATAATATAGTTGCGTCGAATCATCTCCAAAGGAGTGAAATCGCGCGTTCCTTTTGGTATAGAAGGTTTTACGACTGACATAATTTTTTATTTTCAAACTGCAAAGATAGGATTTATTTTTAATGTATTTCTTATCTCTTTTTTTACTATCTTTGCAAACTTTTTAAATCATTATCAATTAAATAAAAAAATAAAATGAAATCATTATCTATTAGCGGTTCTCTAAGAGAGAACGTAGGGAAAAGAGATGCAAAAGAACAAAGAGCCAAAGGAATGGTTCCTTGTGTTGCTTACGGTGGAAGCCAACAATATCAATTTGTGGTTCCTGAAAAGCAATTTAAAGATTTGCTATATACCCCGGAAGTAAAATATGTTGAATTGGACATTGCCGGCACAAAAATGAATGCCATTGTTCAAGATAGCCAATTTCATCCGATTACCGATAAATTGTTACACGTTGATTTCTTGGAAGTTATTGATGGAAAACCTATTATTATTGACATTCCGGTATTAATCACCGGAACATCTCCCGGTGTTCTTCGCGGTGGAAAATTATCAAAGAAAGTTAGAAAAATTAAAGTTAAGGGAGAACTCCAATTTATTCCTGAACACGTAAGTGTTGATATCTCTAATTTGGAAATTAATGATTCGGTTAAAGTTTCAGATTTACAGATAGACCATCTGACGATTATGGAACATCCGGGAAAACTTCTTGTTTCAGTTGTTTCTACACGTAATGTGGAACAAACCCAAGAAGAAGCATAATAATAAAAGATCTTATTTTTTTATATTAAACAGCGGGTTATATTTTTATCCGCTGTTTTTTTTCTTTTAGCGGCTCTGCTCCTTTGCTCCTTTACGATGAAACCTGCTCTTTTTCCATTAATCGGAGATTTTTCCATACATTTCAAAATATCTTAAAAAAGATGGATTATTGTACGGTTGAAAATTTCTATTTATCTCTTAGTGAATTTTTTAGTAAACTACGTACTTCTATTTTTTTTATCGGACAATAGTAATAAGGAATACTTGAAGTCTCTTTCATTTTTTTTTTTTGAATAAAATATTTATAGATAAATTTTTCTTTTAAATTTGCCAATATTTCTCAATAGAGTGTATTTTTGTTAATAAAAAATAAATATAGAGGTTATGACAAGCAGAATAGTGCGTCTCTTCGTCATTTTATTTAGCTGTGGCTCCTTATCTGCCCAGATGCCGGAGGTGGTTTTTATGCCCCATTGGTTACCGCAAGCACAATTTGCAGGTTATTATGTGGCACAAGAAAAAGGATTTTATGAAGAAGCCGGAATTAAGGTTAAAATAGTTCATCCTTCGGCTTCAATAATGCCCACTGAAAGTCTGTTGAGCGGAAAAGTGGATGTAATTTCCCTATTTTTGGTAACTGCCATGACGACCGTTGGAAACGGAGCCGAAATGGTTAATATTGCCCAGATGTCCCAAAATTCAGCCCTGCTTTTTGTAACCAAGAAATCTAAAAATATTAAAACGATTCAAGAACTTAGTGGAAAGAAAATTGGTATTTGGAAGAGTGGATTCGATGAAATTCCCAAGTCGTTGGTAAATTCTCTTAATATAAAGGTTATATGGGTGCCCATTCTTTCGTCAATCAATATGTTTATGCTTGATGGAGTGGATGCCATGACGGTTATGTGGTACAATGAATATGATCAGATTATTAATGCAGGGTATAATCCCGAAGAACTCAACACTTTTTTCTTTTCACGTCACGGATGTAACATGCCCGAAGATGGACTCTATTGTTTAAAAAATACCTATAATACGAGAAAACAAGATCTTCGCAAGTTTGCGGAAGCCTCTCTTAAGGGTTGGGAATATGCAGAAACCCACCCGGAAGAAACGATAGAAATTGTTTTGGAAGTGATGAAAAAAAATCATATTCCTACGAATTATGCTCATCAGCAGTGGATGTTGGAAAAAGTATTGGAATTAATGAAACCTCCTTTGGAAAAAGGTAATAAAGGTTATTTATCGGAAATAACTTACGAAAAAGCTGCAAAAAAGTTGTTGTCCAATGGTTTTTTGAAATCAATAACGCCCTATTCCGAATTTTTTAAACCCGTATTATCATTCAAAAACGACGACCAATGAGTATTGTGAATAAATTTAAGCAATCATTATCGGCAAGAATTGTTACCTATGTCTTGACCCTTTGTGTTTTATTATTTGTGTTGTCGTTGTCAGGGTTCTATTTCTTTTCGAAACACCGGATAGAAGAGATGACTTATCGAAATGCCGAGATATTGACCGAAAATACCGTGATGCAAACGGAAGCTATATTGGCGCCGATTATGAAGATTGCAGACAATTATAAATGGATGATAACCAGAATGATTAATCATCCGGACACCTTTATGGACCTGACGCGTCAAATTGTTGCACAGAATCCGGAGATTATTGGCTCGGCAATTGCTTTTACCCCGAACTATTTTAAAGAGAAAGGACTTTATTTTTCGCCCTATTCCTATCGGGACGGAGATTCTATTCGGAGCATTCAATTGGGCAATGAGAATTATGAGTATTTTGTCATGGATTGGTACCAGATTCCCATGAGCATTCAGCAGCCATATTGGTCAGAACCCTATTATGATGAGGGGGGCGGAAATGCATTAATGACGACCTATTCGGTTCCGGTATATTTGGATTCTAACGGGAAAGAAATAATCGTTGCCATATTGACCATGGATTTGCCTTTAGACCGCTTTACGGAGATGGTTTCTTCGTTAAAAATACTAGAAACAGGCTATGCATCGGTACTTTCGCGCAACGGTACTTTTGTGACGCACCCGAATAAGGAGTTGATAATGAATCAAACCATTTTTAGTTATGCCAAAGAAAAAAATAACCCAGAATTGAGAGAAATCGGTCGGGATATGCAACGTAACAAAAGTGGTTTCGTGAGCAGTACGTTGGACGGAATTGAGCGTGTAATGTATTATGCCCCGTTACCTTCGAGCAATTGGACATTGGCCGTTCTGTTTCCCAAATCGGAAATGTATTTGCCATTGCGTTCGATTTCCATTATTTTACTCATTGTCATCATCATTGGATTGGGATTATTGACAGTTATTATTGCCAGAATTATTACCCGCCAGTTATCGCCGTTGCATCATTTTGCGACTTCGGCACGAGATGTGGCCAAAGGAAATTTTAATATTATCTTGCCCGATATTCATACTCAAGATGAAATGCGGGAGTTACACGATGCTTTTGAATATATGCAACATAATTTAGTCCATTATATTCAAACATTAAAAGATACAACAAGTGCCAAAGAAAAAATAGAAAGTGAATTAAGAATTGCACGAGAAATTCAGATGGGGATGATTCCCAAAACGTTCCCCCCGTTTCCTTCAAGAAAAGAGATTGAACAATTTGCGGTACTTATCCCGGCAAAAGAGGTCGGCGGAGATTTGTACGATTATTTTATTCATGAAGAAAAATTGTATTTTATTATTGGAGATGTTTCCGGAAAGGGAATTCCGGCATCTCTACTCATGGCCGTAACCCGTAGTTTGTTTCGAACCGTTTCCTTGCATTATAATACAGCTGCCGAAATTATGGCCGGACTTAATCGGTCGTTGTCGGAAAATAATGAATCAAATATGTTTGTAACCCTTTTCTTAGGGTTGTTGGATTTACGGACAGGCATGCTTGAATATTGTAATGCAGGACATAATCCTCCCTTATTAATCGAGAAAACAAGTTCCTATTTTTCGGTTATTCCCAATTTGCCGCTTGGTTTATATGAGGATTTTGAATTTAAACAACAATCCTATCAACTCAATGCGGGCAGTACATTATTTCTCTATACAGACGGCATAACGGAAGCAGAAAACGGCGAACAGGTTTTATACGGAGAAGAACGATTACTTGCGTTTCTCTCCGAAAAAGAGTTTGCTACGCCCCAATTGTTGATTGAAGGGGTACTCGAAGATGTGACGCATCATGTTGCCCATGCTCCCCAATCGGACGATATGACCATGTTGGCCATTACTTTTGTGGGGGGCCAAGAAAAATATGAAAAAAGCATTACCTTAATTAATGAAATTCAACAAATTCCGGTGCTGTACGAATTTATCGAAGGGGTAGGACATGACTTGGGATTGGAAGATGCATTGGTTCTGAAATTGAATTTAGCCTTGGAGGAAGCCGTTTCCAATGTGATATTGTATGCCTATCCCAAAGAACCCGGAAAAAAAATCGTTGTTTCTGTTTCGCTGAAAGGGAGCGATTTAATCTTTACAGTTACGGACTCCGGAATCCCGTTTGATCCTACACTCTCGGAAAACCCAAATTTGGAATTATCTGCAGAAGAACGTCCTATAGGTGGGTTAGGCATCTATTTGATCAAACAGATTATGAATGAGGTTACTTATAGCCGAATTCATGATATTAATATTTTTACGATGAAAAAGAAAATCTAAATAAAAATACTATTAAATTAAAACAATTATGGAAGTTAAGATTGAAATTATTGAAGGATGTACTTTAGTGAAAATTGCAGGTCGGTTGGATACCGCTACGGCAGGAGAATTTGAAAAGGCTATTGCCCCGATATTGGAGGGTACTATGCAACATGTGATTTTGGATTGCGCCGATTTTACCTATATCAGCAGTTCTGGATTGCGTCTTTTTTTGGTGTTGCAAAAAAGTGCATTGGCAAAAGGGGGGAAATTATCTATTCGAGATATGAGTGCTGAAATCAAGAGCATTTTCGATATGACCGGATTTTCATCGCTTTTTACTTTTGAACAATCAAATGTATGAGAAAAATAACTCTTTTTTTATCCGTTTGCATATTTTCTATTCTTCTTATTTCTTGTAATAAAACAAAGATTGAAGAAGTAACTGATTTAGAAGAATTGAAGCAAGCAAGGATTGCAGTTGTTACCGGAACGATTGCCGACCAATTGGTATGGCAAAAACTTCCCGAGGCGGAGTGTGTCTATTACAATTCACCACTGGATGCCTGTATTGCAGTCCAAAAAGGCATAGAAAAGGCTGCGGCTTACGATGAACCCATTCTAAAAAATATCATGGCCAAGAATCCGGGATTGAAACTTTTACCGGAGCTGATTACCGAAGATAGCTACGGAATGGCTGTTCGACCGGATGATGTTTTACTGAAACGGGTGGCCGATTCTTTGTTGGCGGCATTACGTTCCGACGGGCGATATGACGATATGATGAAAAGATGGTTCCCTAATAAAGGAAAACCCGCGCCCATGCCGGAAATAATCTTGGATGGAACCAATGGCGTGTTGACTTTCGGAACTAGTGCGCTCACAGAGCCTTTTTCATTTTTTGACGAAAAGAGAGAAATTGTCGGGTTTGATGTCGAATTTGCCGCCTTGTTGGCTCAAGCATTGGGGAAAAAATTGGAAGTCGTGAATATGGATTTCGGAGCCCTGATATCTTCTTTGCTCTCAGCAAAAGTGGATATCATTGGCGCGTGTATGACGATTACCGAAGAACGGGCAAAAAATGTTTTGTTTACAGAGCCTTATTATCATGGCGGCATTGCAGCTGTTATCAAGGATTACGGAGCGGAAAAGCATAAAAAGAAAGAATTCGTTGCCACAAAAAAAGAAGATAATCCCCGGGATGGGAATGATTTATCTCATGCGGTGGTGGGAGCGATGACCGGAACTACCGGAGAGATGTACATCAGGGAACATTTTCCCAAGGCTACAGTTCAATGTTTTGATGATATTATGGATGCCGTTGCCTCGCTGCAAGCCCACAAATTGGATTATGTCATTACGGCATATACAACAGCGCTGAAGGTTGCCAATAAGAATAAAGATTTGGTGGTGCTGCCGAAAGAATTTACGGATGAATATGCGGCAATTGCATTTTCTAAAAATCAAACGGCACTATTGGATGAGGTCAATAAGGTGTTGGCGGAGTTTAAACAGGATGGGACTTTAGATTCCATTATCAAGCGGTGGGTACGACCTGATGGGTCTGCGTATGAGTTAACGGAGATTCCTAAAGTAACTTCAGGAAAACCTCTTGTGGTTGCTATTGCTGCCAATCGTGAACCGATGTGTTTTATTTCGAATAATACTATCGTCGGTCTGGACTGTGAGCTAATAGAGAGAATTGCCTATAAATTGGGACGACCGGTACAGTATTACGATATGAAATTCTCTGCGCTTATTGCGGCACTCGAATCAGGTAAAGCCGATCTGGTCATTTCAAATATGACGGCTACCGAAGAACGGCGAAAAGTGGTCAACTTCTCCGACGGCTATTTCGTTAATCCTCAGGTGTTGGTTACTTACAAGAATGACAATCAAATGCAAGCGAACTCCAAATCATTTATTGAGCGGACCAAAGAGAGTTTTTATAACAATATTATTCTGGAAAAACGCTATTTATTGTTGTGGTCGGGGTTGAAGGTGACTTTTCTCATATCTTTATTTGCCGCCTTGTTGGGAACTTTTCTGGGAGGGATTGTATGTATGATGAGAATGAGCCGCTCCAAGGGATTGCAACTTATTGCGAAAATATATATCGACTTGTTGCGGGGAATTCCGCAGGTTGTCTTGTTGATGCTGATGTTTTATGTTATTCTTTCGCCTTTAAATATCAGCGGATTAGGGGTTGCTGTGATCACATTTGCTTTGAATTTTGCGGCTTATGTTTCCGAGATGTTCCGAAGCTCGATTGAGAGCATCGGGCGGGGGCAGTGGGAAGCCGGAATTGCTATGGGTTTCAGTAAAGTGAAAACATTCCTGAATATAATTCTTCCTCAGGCGGTGCAGCGCGTATTGCCCGTGTACAAAGGCGAATTTATTGCATTGGTCAAGATGACGGCCATTGTAGGCTACATTGCGGTGCAGGATTTGACTAAGGCGGGTGATATCATACGAAGCCGTACATTTGATGCGTTTTTTCCGTTAATCATGATTGCCATTATCTATTTTTTATTGGCATGGTTGCTTACCTACCTGATTGAGCGCATTCAACTACGGACAGCTCCCAAACGTGCAAAAAGAACAAAATAACCGATTAAAAAGAAATGACGCATGATAAAGGTTGAACAACTCTCAAAAAAATTTGGAGAGTTAACGGTACTAAAAGAGATTAATATAGAAATTAAAAAAGGGGAAATTATCTCCATTATTGGTCCTTCGGGCACAGGAAAAAGTACTTTTCTGCGTTGTCTTAATCTTTTGGAAAAACCCTCCGGAGGAAAGATTTTTATCGATGAGGTGGACATTATGGACACCAAGAACGATTTGAATCACTTGCGACAAAAGATGGGAATGGTTTTTCAGAACTTCAATTTGTTTGAGCATTTGTCGGTAATCGACAATCTGACGATTGGTCCGATTAAGTTATTAAATAAGGACAAAAAAGAGGCAGTGGCGAAAGCGCGCGAGTTGTTACAATTGGTGGGCCTGGCTGCTAAGGAAGATGCTTTTCCGGATGAGCTTTCCGGAGGTCAGCAGCAGCGAGTGGCCATTGCCCGTTGTCTTTCGATGGAACCGGAAATTATTCTCTTTGATGAACCTACCTCGGCATTAGATCCCACAATGGTGAGTGAAGTACTGGGCGTAATCAGACGATTGGCTTCCAACGGGATGACTATGGCCATTGTAACTCATGAGATGAAATTTGCCCGTGATGTCTCTACGCGGGTGTTGTATATGGATGAGGGAATCATCTATGAAGAAGGAACACCAGAGCAGATTTTTGATCATCCTCAAAAAGAAAAGACCATCTCGTTTATTCGAAGAATTCGCAATTTCAGTTATCATATTGCCGATAATCTGTATGATTTTTATGATTTACGTGCCGGCATCGAAAATTTCGCCAATAAACATTTTTTTGGACCGAAAGAGATAAACAATCTCAATCTGGCGGTGGAAGAGACTTTGCAGTTGTGTTTTGTGGAGGGCAATGCAGCCGAGAGAAACCGCATTATTCGGGATCATGGAGGTATTGAAATTATGTTGTCGTTTGCGGAACAAACACGTGCCATATCGCTCTCGTTTGCGGCAGACGAAGCCCTCGGGACAATTCTCAATCCGGTGGAAGAAACCGACGGCCTTAGCAGAATCATCTTATCGGGAATTACCGAACAATTAGAGGAAACTCTTTCCGACGGAAAGGTTATGGTTACAATGACCTTGAAATAGAGGGTATACATTTTGTTTTTGACGAGGTTGTACATTATTTTCCCGGTACTTATTTTTCTCGGATACCAATAATTCAGGTAGAAGTTTGTATCTTTTTTCCCGGCCAACCTTTTAAATGGAGAAAATAGGCCAGACCAAATTTGTCAATGGGAAACAGTTTTCTTTAATAACCGAAGCGTCTCATTACCGCATCGTTGTTTCGCCAATCTTTGAGCACTTTTACGGAGATGTCGAGGAAGATATGTTTATCGAGAAATGCTTCGATATCTTTGCGGGCTTCACTCCCTAACTGTTTGATGGCCGCACCTTGCCGACCGAGGATAATTCCCTTTTGGGTGTCGCGTTCCACATACAGCGTAACCCCGATATTGATGATGTTTTCCTCCTCTTTAAAACTTTCCACGACAACTTCCACACTGTAAGGAATCTCTTTTTGATAGAGTAGAAGGACTTTCTCGCGGATAATCTCCGAAACGAAAAAGCGGAGAGGACGGTCGGTCAGATCATCTTTTGGAAAATAGGGCGGACATTCGGGCAGCAGTTGCACAATGAGTTCCATAAGGTGTTGGATATTGACCTCCATCAGGGCGGATATAGGGACAATTTCGGCCTTGGGCAACAGTGTCTGCCAATAGATTGAGGCAGCCGCAACCTGTTCTGTTGTGGCTTTGTCTATTTTATTGATTATTAAAATAGTCGGAATATCAATATGTTGAAGCGTGTGAATGATATCTTCGTTGTACTTGGTTTCGCCGCACTCGATGAGGTAGAGGATGACATCGGCATCGCTAAGAGATTCTTGTACGAAATCCATCATCTTACTTTGCATTTTGTAGGCAGGGGTGAGAATGCCCGGAAGGTCGGAATAGACAATCTGGAAATCATCGCCATTGACGATGCCCTTAATCCGGTGTCGCGTGGTTTGGGCTTTAGCTGTAATGATGGAGATTTTTTCTCCCACGAGTTCATTCATTAAGGTGCTTTTGCCTACATTCGGATTTCCTATAATATTCACAAATCCGGCACGGTGTATAGGTTCATTCATAGCTGCAATATTTAATATGACGGGACGAAGAATGGTCTTGCTTTAGGAAATTTTATTAAAAAGAATAGGTTCCGGGGTGGCCATTTTGAGGTAAGAGTCATGGGTAAGCCAGTCGCCGGTGTTGAGGTAAACGGCTCCTTCCACGAGCGGGATTTGGAGAGGCAGGTGCCGGTGCCCGTATATAAAGTAGTCAATCTTTTCATTTTCTAAGACGGAAAGCGCAAAGCGAACAAGAAACTCTTTGTCGTTGCCCATAAAAAACTCTTCCTGTGCGGAGGTCATGGAGCGGCTCTGTGCGGAGAAGAAACGGGCAATCGAAAAGGCGCAACGCGGATGAAGGGCTCCGAAAAACGCAATATTCGGACGGAACGCAAAGAGTGCTTTGATGAATTTATAACCGTAATCCTTCGGCCCTAACCCGTCGCCGTGGCCAACCAGACAATGTTTGCCATTGATGATGAAGGCCTGCTGTTGCCGGAAAATGGTGAAGCCGAACTCCTTTTCAAAATAGTCCTTCACCCACATATCATGATTTCCGGTGAAATAGTACACCGTAATTTGTCGTTGACGCAGTTCAGCGAACTTTGCAAATAATCGGTAGTAGCCACGAGGCACCACATCGCGGTACTCGAACCAAAAATCGAAAATATCACCCAACAAAAAAAGATGTGTAGCATCTTGTTGAATATTATCTAACCATTGAATAATACGAAGTTCTCGCTCTTCATTCTTTGTTTTGTTCGCCGGTGCCCCTAAATGAAAATCCGATGCAAAGTAGCAAATGCCGTTGATAGAGATGGGGTTTTGAAAGTAAGTCATGTTTTTCTTCAACTTAAATTTCGACAAAAATACAAAAAAATGAAGTGCAAACAATGCTCTGTTTTATTATGCATCAACGGGGTTAAAAAAGATGTTTTGACAATAATATAATTTTGTATCTTTGCTTTTCTCTTTCAGAAAACGTTAAATTAATTGAAATCAATACCATGAAGAAAATTCTGGTAACCGGAGGCGCCGGTTTTTTAGGTTCTCATTTATGTGAAAAGCTTCTTAATGAGGGTAATGAAGTGATCTGTCTCGATAATTATTTCACAGGTCGTAAGAGTAATATTGTTCATCTGCTCGACCATCCCTATTTTGAGCTGATTCGTCATGACATCACGGCTCCTTTTTATATTGAGTTGGATGAGATTTATAATTTGGCCTGTCCGGCCTCTCCGATACATTATCAATACAATCCCATCAAGACGGTAAAGACTTCGGTTATGGGTACGATTAATATGTTGGGACTGGCGAAAAGGATTCGGGCGAAAATGTTGCAAGCTTCGACCAGTGAAGTTTACGGCGACCCGACAGTTCATCCGCAGCATGAAGAATACTGGGGCAACGTGAATCCCATCGGAGTGCGTTCTTGTTATGATGAGGGCAAACGGTGTGCCGAGACACTCTGTTTTGATTATCATCGACAGAACAATGTCCGGATTAAGGTAATTCGAATTTTTAATACGTATGGTCCGCGTATGCATCCCAACGATGGACGGGTAATTTCCAATTTTATTGTTCAGGCACTTAAAAATGAAGATATTACTATTTACGGAAGTGGAGACCAAACAAGAAGTTTCTGCTATTGCGACGATATGATCAAAGCAATGATTGCCATGATGAATACCGGAGATGAGGTGATTGGCCCCATCAACGTAGGAAATCCGGATGAGTTCACCATCAGGCAGTTGGCCGAATTGATTATCAGTCTGGTGGGCTCACGTTCCAAAATTGTCTATCTTCCTCTTGTCGAAGATGACCCGATGCAACGGCAGCCGGTCATCGACAAAGCCAAACAGATATTGAACTGGGCTCCCACCGTGCCCCTGAAAGAGGGACTGCTCCAAACCATTGCGTACTTTGACCGGGAACTTTCTCAATAACTATAGATATGTTGAAAAAAATTATTCTTCAGAAAGGGAAAGAAAAATCATTACAACGTTTTCATCCTTGGGTTTTTTCGGGAGCCGTATTAAAGAAAGAAGCGGGCATTGCTGACGGCGATATGGTGGAAGTGGTGGACTATAATCATCATTATTTGGCTACAGGTCATTATTTTAATAGCTCCATCTGTGTTCGGGTATTCAGTTTTGAACAAGTATTGCCGGATGCCGATTTCTGGAAACAAAAAATACTGAAAGCAATCGCCTATCGTCGGGACATTTCATTGTTGCACAATGAGAAAACAACCATGTTTCGCTTGATTAACGGCGAGGGAGATGAATTGCCCGGGTTAATTGCGGATTGGTTCGACGGCCACGTGGTGATTCAATTTCATTCTTATGGCATGTATTTACTTAAAGAAACGATGGTTTCAATATTGCTTGAACTCTTTCCCGGAGAGATAAAGTCCATTTATAATAAAAGTGAAGCAACTTTGCCCGAATTAAAGTCCTTTTCGCCGAAAGACGAATTGTTGTTTGGTGCTTTTGACGAAGTGCTTGTTAAGGAAAACGGAATTCCTTTTTATATTGATATGATCAAAGGACAAAAGACGGGTTTTTTTATAGATCAGAGAGAAAATCGTGATTTGGTGAGACAATTTGCCAAGGGAAAGCGCGTATTGAATCTGTTTTGTTACACCGGAGGTTTTTCATCCTATGCGGTAGAAGGCGGAGCTTCGTTGGTTCATTCGGTGGATATCTCCAAAAAAGCGATTGAATTCACGGATCAAAATATCGCGATGTGCGCTCCGAAGCCGGATGTACATCAATCATTTGCCGACAATGTATTTGATTTTATGGAGGAGATGAAGCCCGATTTTTACGATGTAATCATTTTGGATCCTCCGGCGTTTGCCAAACATCATAAGGTGAAGGAACAAGGGATTAAGGGGTATCGGACCATCAATCGCAGGGCGTTGGAAAAAATTAAGTCCGGAGGTTTTTTGTTCACCTTTTCTTGTTCTCAGGCGATTTCTCAGGAGGAATTTCAAACCATTATTTTCTCCGCAGCCGCCATAGAACATAAAAAAGTCAAAATTGTCAAACACCTGCAGCATGCTATGGACCACCCGATCAGTGTTTTTCATCCCGAAGGAAGTTATCTGAAAGGACTATTGTTGTACGTGGAGTAGGCGGAATCGCTTGTTCGCTGCCATCAATACTGTTTACGGAAATTTTACCGTAAATAGAGTTTCTGTTTAATCGGTGTTAGTTTTTCTATTATCGTTATTCGGTAAAAAGCAGAGGCGGCAGAGCGAGCGGCATTCTTTTTACCTTGATTTTTGGGTGCTTTTGTATCAAGACAAATAAATAAAATTTCGATAATTTCTTTTAAGAACTTTTGGTTGCAAGCCTTCCTCAAGGTCGAACATTGTTTTTCTCGGTACTTATTTTCCCTGACACCAAATAATAAAGAATAGATTCTATGCGTGGTTCCGGCGCAACCGTTTGCGGATATTTAGCTGAATTACACAATAGTCAATCAGAGGAGCGAAAATGTTCATCAGCAAAATCGCCAACATCATTCCTTCAGGGTACCCTTTATTGGCAACACGGATAAGAATGGCAAAGATGCCGATCAAAAAGCCATAAAGGATTTTTCCTTGAGAAGTATGAGGACCGGTCACGGGGTCGGTGGCCATATAGACAGTTCCGAAAAGAAAACCACCCATGAGCAGTTGCTGGTATGCGGGAATCTCCATAATGGGAAGCGTACCGATCAGATTAAAAATAAAGCCCATGGTCAGTCCTCCGGCAATCACGGAAAGCATGATTTTAAGATTGGCCACACGAGTAAATACGAGCAATAATGCGCCAATCAAAATGGCAATTTTAGAAGTTTCTCCGATAGAGCCGGGGATATTCCCGATACACAATTCAGCGATGGAAGGCAGTTGGGCGATATTGCCGATCATTGCTTCTGCCAAAGGAGTGGCGCCGGAGTAGGAGTCGGCTTTTTCGGCAATCCACACCTGATCGCCCGAAATAACGGTAGGGTAAGCAAAGAATATAAAAGCACGCGCCAATAAAGCAGGATTTAGAAAATTATATCCGGTTCCTCCAAACACCTCTTTCCCGAAAATGACAGCAAAGATGGTGGCTAACGCCACAATCCATAATGGAATATCGGGTGGAAGAATCATGGGAATGAGAAATCCGGTCACAAAAAAACCTTCTGCAACTTGATGTCCCCGTCGTTGCGCAAAAATAATCTCAACGGTCAATCCACTGACATAAACCGTAATGACGAGCGGGAGCCATTTAAGAAAACCGAAGAAAAAAGCCTCCCAAAGAGAAACGGTCATGCCCATTGAAAGAAAATGTTGATAGCCGATATTCCATAGCCCCACCAAAAGTGGCGGAAACAAGGCAATCATCACTGTAATCATCGTACGTTTCATATCTACGGCATCGCGGATATGACATCCTCGTCCCGTGACCTCTTTCGGAGTTAAGAGAAAAGTATCGAGCGCATCGAAAAGAGCATAGAAGGGATGTAAGGGTTTCCCTTTTTCAAATAATTTTCCGATTTGTTCACTCCACTTTTCTAATTTCTTCATGAATTTTGACGCATTGATTGAATATAAGAGTTAGCGTTCTTTGTATAATTGTTCCAATCCTTCACGAATTACTTGTTGCCACTCGATTTTTGAGGGGCATATCAGTTCACACAAGGCCACATCTTCCGGGGTAATTTCATAGAGTCCCAGTTTTTCCATTAATGCTGCATCTTTAATCCGGCATGCTTTATAGAGTTCTACGGGTAGGATGTCAAAAGGAAAAACATGGTCGTACACATCGTTCATCATCAGAGTTCTTCTTCCTCCTTGTAGCGATGTATTGGGCTTATACTCTTTTTTTGGAAACAGAAAAGAGAGAAAAGTATGTGAGAAACTCCATTTATTTATTCCGGGCAGCAGCCATCCCAAAAGTTCTCGTTGGCCACCTTCTGCAATGACGGTAACTTGTCGGTCGTAAAACCCCACAAATCCTTCCGAAGTGATTTTTTGGCCAGTAAGAACATTCCCGCTGATGATGCGGACATGCTCTTGTCGTATCGTTTCCCGAATAACCTTTCCAATGGATGCTCCATCCCGAATTTCCAAATATTGTGGTTTTTGTATTTCGCTTCCGCAAAGGGGAATACGTTTTGTAAATTCTATTTGTTGATGTAAAAAGAGATGCCCGATTCGAGTAACTTGCCACGGATCAAGATGCCACACACCTTCCCCTTTTTTAATTGGGGCGATGTGATGAATCTGAGTGCCGATGTTTCCCGCAGGATGAGGTCCTTTAATATATCGCAATTCAATATGTTCTATATTTTCAAAGATGGAATAATCTTCTCCGTAAGGCAGAGATAAATAAATTTTTCCTTCGGTCAGTTGTCGGATAATCGATAATCCTTTCTGAAATTCTTTTTGTTTGTCTTGAATAATAAAGCGAAAATCAGGGGCTAACGGAGCCGAGTCGAAGCCGGAAATAAATATATCCCGGGGTTTTTCCTGGGGATTGGCAATAGAGTCGAAAGGACGCCTGCGAATCATGGGCCACAATCCGCTACGAAGCAAAGTGTCTACAATTTCTTCCCGATTTGGTTCTGCGGAAATCTGAATTTCTTCTGCTTCATACAGCTTATTGTTTTGTATGATTATGGCTTCAATTCTCCGTTTTTCGCCTCTTCGTATTTCAGTAATAGTTCCACTAACAGGGGCAACCAAGCGTATAGATTCCTGCTCTTTGTCGCAAAAAAGCGGAGTTCCGATTTTAACAGAATCCCCTTCTTTAATAAGTAATTTTGGAGATAAAAATAGAAAATCGGTTGGCATAATAGCATGGAAATCAGATTCAAATGAACGTAAGGTCATTTCTGCTTTTCCGGCCAATCGGATATTAATTCCTCGTTTAATAGTTATTTTAGATTGCATATTGAATTAATAACGCGCAAAGATACAAAAAGTAATAGTATAAATCCAATCCATGTTAAACACACAAAAAAAATACCGCAAAGGCGCTAAGAGGCAAAGATTTTTCCGTCCCACGTGTGAGATGCTTAGGCTTAAAGCTCAGATAAAAAATAAAATAAATCTAAATTCCTTAGAGAGATAATGTTTAAATTAAAATAACATTTTTTTTACATTTTATTATATATTTAAGTTTAAAAATCAAAAAAAAAATAGTATTTTTGTCCATTATTAAATTTAAAAAAAAGTCATTATGGAAAAAGAAAAACAGAATGTAGAGAAACTGAAAGTACTCAATTCCACATTGGAGAAACTCGAAAAGACTTTTGGAAAAGGGGCAATTATGCGACTTGGCGATACGCCGATAGACAATATAGAAGTTATTTCAACCGGATCCATAGGATTGGATGCTGCATTAGGAGTAGGGGGATTTCCGAAGGGTAGGGTAATTGAAATTTACGGACCGGAGTCTTCGGGGAAGACGACTTTGGCTATTCATGCCATTGCAGAAGCACAGAAGGCGGGCGGCATTGCGGCATTTATTGATGCAGAGCATGCGTTTGACCGTTTTTATGCGGAAAAATTAGGGGTAAACACGAGTGAATTATTGGTTTCACAGCCGGATAACGGGGAACAAGCTTTGGAGATTGCCGACAATTTGATTCGTTCCGGAGCTATTGATATTATTGTGATTGACTCGGTTGCAGCATTGACACCCAAGAGTGAAATCGAAGGAGATATGGGAGATTCCAAGATGGGACTTCAAGCCCGATTGATGTCTCAGGCATTGCGTAAATTGACAGGAACAATTAGTAAAACAGGATGCTGCTGTGTTTTTATTAACCAGCTCCGTGATAAAATCGGAGTAATTTTCGGCAATCCTGAAACGACAACCGGAGGGAATGCACTGAAGTTTTATTCATCTGTTCGTTTGGATATTCGACGCCAATCGCAACTCAAGGATGGAGAGGTAACTTCCGGCAATAGAGTTAAAGTAAAAGTGGTGAAGAATAAAGTGGCGCCACCTTTCCGTTTTGCAGAGTTTGATATCTTGTTTGGAGAAGGAATTTCTAAAGTAGGTGAAATAATTGATTTAGGAGTTGAGAAGAATGTGATAAAAAAATCAGGTTCATGGTTCTCTTACGGGGATACAAAATTGGGGCAAGGTCGTGATACCGTAAAACAATTATTGATGGATAATCCCGAATTGTGTGACGAACTGGAAGCAAAAGTCAGGGCAGCCATACAATAACGGAATGATAGCAGAAAAAGCCATTCGCCTTTTAAATTAAAATATAAATCATAATGGATGTAATAAAGGTAATACACGAACAAGACAGAGTTGTAGTTCATCTTTTTGGCAGATTAGATACCGCTGCTTCTATGGAAGCCGAAAAGAAAATGTCCGAAATTGCGGAAGTCGGCAACCTTCCCGTGGTAATGGATTGTAGAGAATTGCAGTATATCAGCAGTTCGGGATTGCGGCTTTTTCTCATGATGTTAAAAAAAGGAAAAGCCAATAGACAGAAGTTCTCTGTTTCGAATGTTTCACCAACCATTAAAGAGATTTTTAAAATCACCGGGTTTCTGAACATTTTGAATATTGAATAAAAAGGCTGTTTAATTCAAAAAAAAAGTATAATTTTGCATCCAAATTGATTTGAATGGAAGATCCTTTTTTATCGATACGTCCGTATAATGAACGGGAAGCTAAGTTTGCGATTTGCAGCTTACTTGAGGACCCCTATTTTTTATCTGCCATAAAATACTTTTCAGATCAAAACTCTTATAATGAGATTATTAATGATTTTCATCAGGTCGATTCTGTATATGCTTTTCAATATTACATCATAAAAAGATTTGTAAACTTCGTTATTGAGCATTCTACAGATGGTATCACTTGTTCCGGTCTGGAAAATTTATCGCCTGATGAGTCTTACCTTTTTATTGGGAACCATAGAGATATTGTATTGGATTCTGCATTCCTGCAACAATATTTGTTGAATAGTGATTTTCATACTACAAAAATTGCGTTTGGCGATAATTTAATCTCTTCGTCCGCGTTGGAAGTCTTTTTTAAGATTAATAAAATGTTTATTGTGAAACGGAACGGTTCAATAAAAGAGAAACTGCTCAATTCCCATTTGCTTTCGGAATATATTCATTATAGTTTGTATGAAGAAAAAGATTCTGTATGGATTGCACAAGGAAATGGCAGAACCAAAAACGGAATTGATAAAACACAACAGGGATTGGTGAAAATGTTGGCTGATTATTCGAAACATGATATATTAGCAGGAATTAAAGCATTGAAAATCGTTCCTGTTTCTATATCTTATCAATATGAATCTTGTGATCAATTAAAAGCAAGGGAGTTGGCATTATCAGAAAACGCAGAGTACGTTAAATCGCCGGGAGAAGATTTTGCCAGTATGAAACAAGGAATTTTCGGTTATAAAGGAAAGGTTAATCTTACGGTTGGAAATCCGATTGTAGAGGAAATAGATTCGATAAATCCGGATTTACGTCCGAATGATAAAATAGGAGAAGTATGCAGACTAATAGATAAGCAAATTCATTCTCATTATAAATTATATCCCAATAATTTTATTGCCTATGATTTATTGGAAAAACGGGAAGATTTTGGCAATCAATATACTCCGGAAGAGAAAATACATTTTCTTGAATATATAAAGAAACAAAGCATTGTGGATGATGTTTCACCCTCCACCATGCAGGATTATTTGCTCAGGATTTATGCAAATCCGGTTCGGATTTCATTTGGGAAAGATATATCAATAACAGATGATAATAATTGGTAAATTAATTTAAAAATGGATGATTGTCAACCTCCGTCGCGAAGGAAAATATTAATTATAAGATTTAGTGCTATCGGGGATATCGTATTAACAACCCCTGTAATCAGAGCGATAAAAGCACAAATTCCCCATGTGGAAATTCATTTTTTGGTCAAACGCGAATATGCGTCATTGTTGGAATACAATCCGCATATTTCCAAAATTCATGCTTATTCAGGTAATTTGAAAGCAACACAGCAAGCTTTGCGAGAAGAACATTTCGATTTTATTGTAGATTTGCAAAAGAATTATCGTTCAAAGCGAATTGTATCAGCGCTGCATGTTCCTGCAGGCACGTTTTCAAAACACAATATTCTAAAATGGATTTTTGTCAATTTTAAAATCAATTTCTTACCCAACATTCATATAGTGGATCGTTATTTTGAAGCGGTGAAAAAACTTAATGTGGTTCATGATGGCGGCGGTCTTGATTTTTATATTCCTGAGAATAAGGAATTTGATGAAGAAGACTTGCCGGCAGTTTTTGAAAATGGATTTGTAGCAGTTGCCTTAGGGAGTTTACACGGGACCAAGCGGATTCCGGTTCATAAAATTGTGGATATTGCCAGAATATTATATAAACCGGTGATGTTATTGGGCGGAAAAGATGTAATTTCAATGGGAGATGATATTGTTTCGCAACTTGGCGATAAAGCTTATAACGGGTGTGGTAAGTTTACGATTTTTCAGTCGGCTTCGATTTTGAAACAAGCAGATTGTCTTTTAACAGGCGATACCGGGATGATGCATATTGCCGCAGCGCTTCAAATTCCTATAGCTTCGCTCTGGGGAAATACCGTTCCTGAATTCGGAATGTACCCCTATATGCCGCAACAGGAAGATAAATTCAGAATTTTTGAAGTGTGTACACTTCCGTGTCGTCCCTGCTCTAAATTGGGCTATGAAAAATGCCCCAAAAAGCATTTCAATTGTATGAATCACATTTCAACACTCGAAGTTGCAGAATGGATCAATAAGTTTTAATATGAAAAAGTTGCTTGGATTTCTTATGATTGTCTTATGGGCTATATCCTCATCGTGGGCACAAAAAGACAGTATTACGGACGCCGCGGGAAACTTATTGTATCAGTACGAAAGAATTGTGGAACACGCATCTGATAATCCGCGCAAAGCGATTGTTACTTTCTATTTCAAAAACGGAATAGAACAAAGAGCAATTACCTACAGACAAGAAAAACTTGTCAGTAAATTGGAGTGGGTGAAAAGGGGAAAAGGCCTTGTCAAAAAAGAGAAAATTGTCGAAAAAATTACAGCCAATTTGAAGCCCGGAGAGGAGATTGAATGGAGATTGCTGATACAATATAATACCAAAAAAAGACAGGCAATAGTTGAAAAAGCAGCTTTACTATTGATGAATGAACAATTTGAAGTAATTAAAATTGTGTTCGATGAAGTTCTGTTGCCTCGCTAACGTGTTATTTTCTCCCAAATAGTGCCCTCTTTTGTATCTTTGATTACAATGCCTATTTCGTTTAATTTATTACGAATAGCATCAGCTATTTCCCAATTTTTATTGGTTTTAGCATTTTGACGTATATCCAAAATAACATTCATCAATTCTTCGGTTGTTCCTAAACTTTCGGATGTTTGATTTTCTCTTTTCATTCCTAAAATATCATAAAAGAAAAGATTGAAATTCTCTTTCAATAGTTCAAGATCCGATTCGGTCAGAGAGCTGTTTCCTTGTTGTATTGAGTTAATTATCCTTGTAGCATCAAAGATTTCCGCAATTAGTTTCGGGCTGTTAAAGTCATCATTCATTGCTTCGTGGCATCGGTCAATCCATGCTTGAATATTTTCCGTTGAGGTTGTTCCCGGAGAAAGTTTTTGTAAGGTTTCAGCTGCGGTATATAATTTAGAAAGACCTTTTTCAGCAGCGATTAAAGCTTCATTTGAAAAGTCAAGTGTTCCGCGATAATGAGCCTGAAGTACAAAAAAACGAATGGTCATAGGGGCATATTTCCGATCTAATAAAGCATGAGAGCCATTGAAAAATTCATTCAGTGTGATGAAATTTCCCAAAGATTTTCCCATTTTTTGCCCATTGATGGTAATCATGTTGTTGTGCATCCAATATTTAACCGACTCAATTCCATTGGCGGCAGTACTCTGACAAATTTCCGATTCATGATGGGGGAAGAGCAAATCCATTCCACCGCCATGAATATCGAATTGTTCTCCTAAATATTTAGTACTCATTGCGGTACATTCGATATGCCACCCTGGAAATCCTAAACTCCATGGAGAATTCCATTTCATGATGTGCTCCGGAGCAGCTTTTTTCCATAAAGCAAAATCTGCTGCATTTCGTTTTTCGTCTTGTCCGTCTAAAGTTCTTGTATTGGCTAACAGTTCGTCCAAAACTCTGCCCGATAGTTTTCCATATCCGAAATCAGCGTCAAATTTAACCACATCGAAATAGACAGAGCCGTTAGATACATACGCATATCCTTTTTCGATAATTTTTTCCACCATTTCGATTTGTTCGATAATATGACCGGAAGCTCGTGGTTCGATCGAAGGGCGTTTTACATTGAGCGCATCCATAGCCATATGGTAACTATCAATATAAAACTGGGCAATTTCCATTGGTTCCAATTGTTCCAAGCGGGCTTTTTTGGCAATTTTATCTTCTCCTTCGTCGGCGTCATTTTCTAAATGGCCAACATCGGTAATGTTTCTTACATAACGTACTTTATACCCAAGATGCTGTAAATAACGGAAAATCAAGTCAAAGGTAACTGCAGGACGTGCATGTCCCAAATGGGGTTCTCCGTATACAGTAGGGCCACAAACATATAAACCTACCCGACCTTCGTGCAACGGAATAAATAATTCTTTCTTTTTCGTGAGCGTATTGTATACAAATAGTTTTTCTTTCATGGACTTAAATTATTTTTTCTTTCAGTTTATTTGGTAATAACGGCTCTAAGTAAGATAGCCAATTCATTTCTTCGTTGTTCGACAACTGTAAATTTTTTTAATATGATTGAAATAATTTCCTCATCATCTTTATTTTCTTGAAGTTCTTTTAATAATAATTTTTTATAATTTTCAAGGATCCTGAGCTTAAACATATTGATATGATCCACAATTTCAGTATTTAATTTCTCAATATTATTCAAACTATTGTAAGTAAATACTTCAAAACGTTTTTCCCACTCCTGACTGAATTCAGGATCAGGATTAAGAAAATAGGGAATTACAAATTGTTGAATCTCTTTATTCTCATGTTGAGAAAAATAACGTTTAATTTCATCCTGATCTTTTGCATGAGAGGCAATAAAGGCATATTCTTCATATATTTCTTGAAGAATGCTTTGACTGAATTGAATCTCCTCTTCGTGAAATTCATCAAAAATGTATTGATCTATTCTCATCGGGACAATCTGTGTCCCTTCAGAGATGGTTTGTTCAACGTTAATTTGGTACATTCCATATTTAAGAATAAGCAATATGATATTCTTTTCAATGATATTTAGTTGATTTTCTGTAAATTGAGGTTTCTTTTGGGGAAGTGATTGAGTGGCGGAGGGAGCAGATTGTATAGAAGGTTCTTTCTCTTTTTGGTGCATTTTCTTCCAAACCACTTTCCGAAGTTGTACATTGAGAATTTCTTCTTCAAGGTTAAAAAGAGAAGCACATTCTTTAATATAGAAAGAACGGGTTATATTATCTCTTATTTCTGCAATATTGTTCACGATTTCCGTAACCATTTCAGCCCGTTTTACAGGATCTTTGCCGGCTTCTTTTGATAAAAGTTGTGCCTTAAACAGTAAAAAATTAACGGAATTTTCTTCAAGATATTCGAGTAATTCGGAATCCCGATGTTTTTTGGAAAAAGAGTCAGGGTCTTCTCCTTCGGGCAATAGGACAACTTTAACATTTAATCCTGCAGGAATTAATAGGTCAATTCCCCGTAGAGCAGCTTTTATACCTGCTTTATCTCCGTCGTAGAGGACAGTAATATTTTGCGTTTGGGATAAGATGATTTTAATTTGTCCTTCCGTAAGGGCAGTTCCGGAGGAAGCAACTACATTTTCAATTCCGGCTTGGAAGAGTGACAGCACATCCGTATAACCTTCAACTAAATATACATTATCCTTGGTTCTTATTGCTTTTTTTGCATAATAAAAACCATACAAAATATTACTTTTATGGTAAATCTCACTTTCAGGAGAGTTGAAATATTTGGCCGTTTTATCATCTTTTTTTAGGATACGTCCTCCGAAACCGACTGTTTTTCCTAAATGATTATGGATAGGAAATATTACCCTTCCTCGGTAAAAATCAAAATATTTATCACTTTCTGTCTTTTTGGTCAATCCTGTTTTGAGAAGATGTTTCATTTGATAGCCGTTTTTAAGGGCATCTTGAGTGAAATGATCCCATCCGTCAGGATTATATCCCAATTTAAAACGTTCGATGGTGCTTTCTTTAAACCCTCGCTCTTTGAAATAGGAAAGAGCAATATTGCGACCATCCTCAGTATTGAATAATTGATTTATAAAATATTTTTCCGCATAATTATTTAAGGCAAATAAACTCTCATTTTCACTTTGTTGTGCAAGTTCTTCATCTGTTTTAGCTTCCTCTTCTTCTATATGAATATTGTATTTTTTAGCCAGGTAGCGAAGAGCTTCGGGATAAGAAATTTTCTCATGTTCCATTAAAAAATGAACCGCATTTCCGCCACTGTCGCAGACGAAACATTTAAAAATTCCCAAGCGAGGACTAACATACATTGATGGATTTTTATCATCGTGGAAAGGGCAAAGACCAACCCAATTTTGTCCTCTTTTTTTAAGTGCGACAAAATCTCCTACGACATCTTCAATTTTTGATGCCAACAGAATCTCATCAATGGTCTGTTTTGAAATCATCTATCGATCCACTTTTAATTTTTTGAAAAAATCATCATTTCGGATTACATGATAAGCTTGTTGGAAAGCATCATCACTCATCAAGAAAATCTCGTATGCTTGTCCGAAACCATACAAAGTGCGTGCCATTTCAAATTTCAGATATTCTTTGATGAAATCGGGCGCTTTATCGAGGTTGCGAAGTTTCATAGACTCTTCGTATGATTTTTTTAGATATTCGGAAAGTAATTCATAAAATTGTTCTTTATTTTCATCAAAAGCATCCGGTGTTGTATACAATGAATCTAACTTTTTCTTTTCACTTTGCGTAAAATTTTTAACACTTTGGGCGAAATCAAAAGAAACACTATCTGTGATTCCTTTATTTTTTGCGTATGCAATAAGTTCATTATAGAGGATTTTATCTACAATAAAATTATTTTTAAAAGATTTGATGGAAGGATATTTTTCTTTCAACTCTTCACGATGTTTTTCCATATAATTCATTGTGTATTCTCCAAAAATACCTTTTCTAATCATTTCATTAAAAAGAGAAGAATACTTGCTTGTATCAATGGGGATAAAAATATCGGGCATGATACCGCCGCCTCCGTACACAATTCTTCCTCTTGGAGTAGTATATTTGAGAGAGTCAGGAAAAGAGATGCTGTCTGCGGTTAAGTACTCTCCGTGTTTGTATCTGTTTGACAGTTCGTTATAATAACTGTCTAATCCGTCTTTATATGGTTTTTGGATACATCTGCCTGTAGGGGTGTAATAATGGGAAATGGTAAGTCGGAGCATAGAGTGGTCAGGAAGATAGAGGGGCTTTTGAACGAGTCCTTTACCAAATGTTCTACGTCCCATAATGATGCCGCGATCCCAATCTTGAACGGCTCCGGAGACAATTTCGCTGGCAGAAGCAGAGCCCTCATCTACTAAGATGATAAGTTTTCCTTTTTCAAAATTTCCTATTTCCGTAGCACGAAATTGTTGTCCGGTTTTTCTGAAATTATCGGTATACACAATCATCAAATCTTTGGAAATAAACTCATCTGTAATTTTAAAAGCGACATCTAAATAACCGCCCCCATTACCTCGCAAGTCGAAGATGAGATTTTTCATGCCCTCGTTCTTCAATTTTGCAATGGCTTCCTTGAATTCACCCGGAGATGTTTGAGAAAATCGTTCTAATCTGATATATCCTATTTCCTTGTCTACCATAAATGCAATATTAATGCTGTTCATGGGGATTTTATCTCGAGTAATAGTGAAATTTAATATTTTAGATCCTCGTTTGATTTTAACTGCCACTTTCGTGCCTTTTTTGCCACGAAGATGCGATTGTACCCATTTATTATTGATTTGCTTTCCGTGTGCCGTCAAACTATCAACAGTTAAAATTTTATCTCCGGGTAATATTCCAACTTTTTCGGAAGGACCATTTACAACCACTTCCATTACATTGATGGTATCCATAATGAGTTGGAAAGTTACTCCAATCCCCTCAAAAGAACCTTGCAAAGGCTCGTTGGTTTGCTGAACATCTTCTTTTGGAATATAAATGGAGTGTGGATCAAGCTCTTTTAACATTTCAACAACTCCTTTTTCAACTAAATCATCAAAGTTTACAGTGTCAACATATCGATCATTCAATTGTTTTAAAAATTGATTCATTTTACTATTGTGGAGCGTATATGAAGGACTCTGAGCCCATGATAAATTGGTAAATCCAAATGTTACAATGATGAATGAGATAAAAATTCTTTTGTGAAGTTTGTTATAGTTCATATAATTTCTTTTTAATAATGTTTTATGTTAGTAATGAAATCTGAAAGAATCAATTAGGGAGTCTTCAAAATTTCATTATTTTCTATTTGTTTGATTATTTATATATTTTGAAAAATGATTTATATTTTTTTTGAATTTCAAAAATACAATAAATTTCTTTATATAAAAGGCTAAAAAACTCTTACCATAGACCATCAAAGGTTGTCCATAGATAATCTCCGGTTTCCCAAGCTTTTGAAACGGCATCTTGTCCACAATTATTGGTATAGCGGGTTAAGAATTCAACAGCAGCATTTTCCCCTTCTTTCTCCATCAAATTAAGGGCTTTATTTTCAATAGTAGGTTGGTTGGCAAAGAAAGAATGTTGCATGGGGTTCCAAACTTCATCCACGATTTGATGCATATCGCCCCATCTTTTGGCGGTTATCGTTCCCAATCGGTTAAACGCCCACCAGGCAGATTTGGGACTGAAGCCGGTTAAGCGTCCGCAGGTTTTATATGTTTCCGGAAGATCTGTAACAGAGCCATAAATAGGAATATAAACAGATGAGGCGACATTGTCTAAAGCAAACCAACATAATCCGCCTACTTCATCAGGAAGGAAGTCGCGACATTGAATGATGGTCGCGTAAACGGTAAAATGAACCGCAATTGACCGTTCTCCCCGCCAGTGCCACCCTCCGTTGATTTTATGTAATTTCAATTCGTCTGCTTTCATAAATGGATTTGCCAAAGGCGAAATTACAGTTTTTCCGTTTTTGTCCGTTACCGTAAGATTTTTCCGCATATCAAATTCAGTGCCTTCATAGTAATCTTTGAAAATACGAACCATATCATCTAATGATACTAATGAGTCCGGTTTTACAGAAAATGGATAGTTTTCTGAATTTGGATCTAACTTAAGTGAGGGAGCCAATAAGTCAAAAACCCGCCATTCTCTTCGTCTGCAAGCAAGCATCGCTCTGCTTTCAGGAGCATAGGCGTATGCAAATCTAAATGTGCCTTTTGTTTTATCATACCAACCGTTTTCTTCGGCTACCGAAAAAACATTATCAGAATACATGAAATAATCTTTATTTTTTGTATCGATTTCAAGTATGGTTGATGCGTTGGCGTTTACCGCAATATGCTCATCAGGAACACGTTGTGCTGCCCAAACAGCACCGATTTTCCCTTTCCCGGGTCCTACAATCTCCAAGTGCCAAACTTCATTTTTGTCGGCAATGGTCAAACACTCTCCAGAATCATTCCACCCATATTTTTTTAAGAGTTCTCCGCTCACTTGGATGGCTTGCCGTGCAGTAGAACATCGTTGCAATATAAGCATACACAAGGAAGAACAATCAATTAATCCACTGTCGGAGCGTAATTCCGGCCGACCCCCAAAAGTTGATTCTCCGATGGCCAATTGTTTTTCATTTAAGCAAGGATAGGCGGAATTCAAAAATTGATAGGTGTGTGCTACTTGGGGAATTTCACCCACTTCAATCATTTCATATCTTGCCATTTTTCCGGGCTCTTGTTTGGCATTCACTCTTTTATATATTTTTTGTGTACTTCCTTTTGCATGATCTTGTGCCGGAACTACTGAAATATCTGTGCGTGTCCGATGACTGTCATCTGTGTGGGAGGTCATGACAGAACCATCTGCAGATGCTTTTTTCCCAATAGTTACGGAAGTGCATTCCATCCAATCTCCGGAGACTTCAGGTTGGCTGTATCCCCATATATATAATAATAGAAAAAGTGTAAAAATTGTTGTTTTTTTCATAATCGCTATTTTTTGTCTTTTGTTGATAAAAAGTAAGCCTAAAGGCCTCAAAATAACGATTTTTTCCTCAAAATATTATACTAAAATGTGAAATAGAGCAGTGCCTTTAAATCACTTTTGCGCGAACCTACTATTTCATTCAGACCACTTCCAATAGTTTTTCGGTTGGCGTAAAACGTTTGAGAAAATCTGATCTGTAATTTAAAGAATTGATAATCATATTGGAAAATTAAATATCCGCGACATCCCTTTCCGAAATAAGCATTACTGCTAAAAGTAAATAATAGGTCTTTTTCATAAGCATAGATGCGTTCTTCGTAACTATCTGTGTCAAATAGAGCAAACCTTCCTTTAATTTTCATACCGATTTTACTGATTTCTAAATCAATATCTTGAATAAGCAAAAGTCCGTTTCCAATAGATGAATTGATTGTATTCGTGGTTAATATATAATCTACTTCTGTTTTTAATGTGATGATATTGAATATTATAGAGGTAATTGCAGCCCTGAATTGATGCTTATGATTCGTTCGGATAATATTATAATAATCTGACCCATAATTCTTTTCATTTTTTTTGAATTGATATCGAAAAATGATTTTACTATTTTTTGATATCGAAGAAGTCGTTTTCAAGCCAACTTCATACCCGAAAGAAGGAAAATCGATCTGATATTTCAGCCACGGATTATGATAGATATCACAATAAGCAGTCAATTCTGTTTTTCGACCGAGAATGATATCAGAAGCCAAGTATAGTCCGAGTTCGTTCTTATTTGGTTTTGTTCTACCAAACGCAGCACTTTCAAAGGCAATATATTTTTTATCATAATATCTTAATAATATGGCAAGTTTACAGCGAGGATCCACTTCTGTAATTAAACCTTCCAATATGGCCAAATTAAAACCCTTACTCATGGCTATTTCTCCGAAAAGAATACTTTTAGCTAAAATAATTTGGTGGTCAATCCCTAAATTATAGCTGCTCATTCCCTTAAAATCGTATTTTTTATATAGTGCTTGAGAATGTGACACCGGTTTTGAATAATCGGTTTTGAAAGCAGTAATTCCAATGCGAAAAAGTCTTTTATTGAGTTGAAAATTAAATCCGTAGTTGCGACTAAACAGAGAATGTCGTTTTAAAATTTCTTTCTCAGTTCTATGATACCCATTAACCGTTAAACTATTTCTGAAAATTTCTTTATTGTCAATCGAATCAAGAGTTCCGTCGTAAAATCGGTATCCGTAAAATAATGCTCCTTTGTACGTAGCATTTCCCAATTCAATTGCTCCGCCACGAAAAAACTGACTTTCATTTAAGGGAGTTACAGCGCTTATTCCCGTTGAAAATTTTCGGATTTGAGCAGCTCCGCTTCCTTTTCCCGTACCGAATCCGCTTCCTAAAACCAATCCTTGTCCGTAATTTAATCTATAATCTCCTAAAACAATTTTTTTTACTATTCCAATCTCTTTAATACAAATATGAAAAGCGTAAAAATCAAATCCTCGTTTTTGACTTCCTTTGAAAAATTCTTCTCCCGCATCTTTTTCTCCTGAAATTCCTATTGAAAAAAAAGGATGGTTTGCTTGATACCGAAAGAGTAAGTGCATGGGAGTCCCAAGGTATTTATTATTTGTATTTTCCAAATATCCTGCTTGTTTTTCCAGAACTTGATCATATCGCAATACGAATCGGTGTTTTGTTAACTTCATAAATTCTTTGGCACTTCGTCTCTCTTTTTTAACCGGAGATAAAATTAAATGGGGGATTATTCTGTCTACATCGTTACGTGAAAATCCTTCAATCGCATATAATTCATAAAGAGATACGAGTTCCCCATAATTCTCAATATATAATTGTAATTGATAGTATTGATAATCAGTTAATTTTAATACAGAAAAACCAATCTCCGGCGGTAAATTATTAATATCAATTTTATCTTCTGAAGTTAAAAGATATTCCGGAATTTCTTCGGATATATCAACTTCATCATCCTGATTTTCAATATAATTCTCCAGACTTTCATAAATATTTTGATTTAAACTTTCATAGTTGTTCAATAAACTATCGGTTTGCCCTGCAACAAAAATCGGAATAGAAATAATAAGGAAGAGTAATTTTTTCATAAAGAAAATGGAATTATAAGAGATAGGGAAGGAGAAAAACCAATTTTGAAGTCAAAAGCAGAGCATATATCTAAATGAATATATTTCCACATTAATCGAATTCCGCCGTATAATTCGGGATTAGGGAGACAAAAACCAACCAAAAGAGAAATATTTTTTCCAATAGAGTATGAACTTCCGCAACAAATACGAAAGTATGTGAATAGTTCTTTTTCTATATTTGAATATAGAAATAATTTTTTATTCATCTCATAATAAAAATCTATTCTGAAAATCAAAGGCAAATACGGATTCTCTTTACCTGATATTCCTCGTTTCAAACGGGCGGGATTATAGATCGAGAATCCCATACAAATACGGTTATTTATTTTATACGAAGCTGAAATATCAAAAGTAATCGAGTGGATGGAAGGGTGTCGGTTGGCATGATTGAAAAGATATTGAAATTGCATTCCTATAGCGAATTTTTTCCCAAATAAACGTCCGTATCCCATTCCAATTTGAAGTTCTCCATATTCACGAAAACCAAAATGTTCGACTGTTAATTGAAATGCATTTTGATGATAAATTGCAACTGCACTGATTTCTTTAGTCATGAGTTCCTTTAAAAGAAAACGATTATTTGCAGAACATCGAAGATAGGACTTGCTTAAAAAAAGAGTTCCTGAAAAATTGGGTTGATTATCTTCCAATTGATAGAGGTCGTGGAGTTGATGTTGAGGAAGAGTGCTCTCCGAAGATTGTTTCTCTTTTTGACCGTTCAGACGAGGTGTTATTAATAATAAAATTGCCAATAGAGTAAGGGAAGTGTTCATTTTATCATATTTGTAATTCTAAATACAAATATAAAAAAAATGAATTAATTAACATTAATTTAAAAATATTTTTAAATTAATTTAAGATAAAATAGAAGAATAAAAAAGGGGATGTTTGTGAGCACCCCCTTTTTTATTCAAAAAAATGAATATTTTAGTTGAAAGTAAATTTGATAGGTAGGTTGTAATAAACACGAACCGGTTTATTATTATGCATACCGGGTTTCCATTTTGGTAATTTTTGCACAACGCGAGCAGCTTCTTGGTCGCATGCAGGGAAGAGTGGTGCGGCAACTCTTACGTTGGAAACACTTCCGTCTCTTTCAACAACAAATTCTATCAAAACGGTTCCTTGAATATTATTTTCACGAGCGGATTGAGGATATTCCAAATTCTTTTGCAGAAATTCGTATAATGCTTCTATTCCTCCGATAAATTCCGGCATTTGTTGGGCAAAACGTACTGGAGGTGCTTCTTCAATACTTTCCTCTACTATATCAATTTTGCCAAAATCTTCAATTTCTTCATCTTCGATAAATTCAGTCGAAAAGGAAAAATTTGTTGTAACCTTAACCTGGTCGCTTACAATTTTAAGAACAACATCTTGTTGTTGTTGCGGAGCGGGTTCAGGAGGCGGTGGAGGTGTTTTATCCGTGGCAATTACATTGTCTTCAATGATAATGGCCTCTTCTTCGGCTTCATAAACGAAGTCGTCTCGATCTTGCGTTGCGAATAGTTCAAATCCGGCATACACAAGCGCTAAAACTACGACTAATCCGATTAGGATAAAAGTCCTTTTTTTGCTTTCGAGATCCCCTTTGGATGATTTCTTTTCGATCATGGCTTAATAATTTATAAAACAAAATATTGTATATATTTACAACGATGCAAAAATAATAAAAATTATATTGAAGTGAATAAAATTTCAGAGAAAATAATTTTTTGCTTATGTTTGCCGAGAAATTGAGTTAAAAGTAAGACGATGAAGTTATTATAGATGTTGCTCAGCTTAAGTGAAATAATTTTAATTTAAATGATATGAAATATGATGTAATTGTAATTGGAAGCGGTCCCGGTGGCTATGTGGCTGCTATTCGTTCCAGTCAACTCGGATTTAAAGTTGCGGTTATTGAACGAAGTGAATTAGGTGGAATTTGCTTAAATTGGGGATGTATTCCGACCAAAGCATTGCTTAAATCAGCGCAAGTGTTGAAATATGTGAAACAAGCCGAACAATATGGTGTAAAAGTAATGGGAGAGGCAACCCCTGACTTTACTGCCATCGTAAATCGAAGCAGATCTATTGCAGCCCAAATGAGTAGTGGCGTGCAATTTTTGATGAAAAAAAATAAAATTGACGTCATTAACGGATTTGGGAAGATTTTGAAAAAAAATCAAGTAGAAGTTACAAATAATGAGGGAAACAAAGATATTTATGAAGCAGCACACATAATACTTGCTACGGGTGCACGTTCCCGAGAGTTGCCACACATCAAACAGGATGGGAAAAAAATAATCGGATACAGAGAAGCATTGACATTGGAAAAATTGCCGGCTTCGATGGTAGTTGTTGGCTCCGGAGCTATCGGAAGTGAATTTGCCTATTTTTATGCGTCTATGGGAGTTCAGGTTGTTTTGGTGGAATTTATGCCCAATTTAGTGCCGGTGGAAGATGAAGAAATATCCAGACATTTAGAACGTGCTTTCCGGAAAATCGGAATTAAAGTAATGACCTCTTCTACAGTGGAAAATGTGGAAAAGAATGAAGAAAAATGCATCGTCCATATCAAAGATGGTAAGGGAAATGAGATTTGTGTTGAAACTGAAATTGTCCTTTCGGCAGTCGGTATAGCACCCAATATTGAAAATATCGGATTGGAAGAATATGGCATTGCGGTGGAGAAAAATAAAATTGTGGTAGATGAATTTTATCGAACAAATTGTGAAGGGATATATGCAATAGGAGATATTGTACATGGTCCGGCATTGGCACATGTGGCTTCCAGAGAAGCTATAATTTGTGTGGAAAAGATTGCAGGATTAGAAGTCCAGCCTATGGATTACGGAAATATTCCGGGTTGTACCTATACCTCTCCCGAAATTGCATCAGTGGGATTAACGGAAAAGGCTGCTTTGGCGCAAGGAAAAGAAATTTTGGTCGGAAAATTTCCATTTACAGCTTCAGGAAAGGCTACAGCATCCGGAAACCGAGATGGTATGGCAAAAGTGATTTTTGACAAGCAGACCGGAGCGTGGCTCGGCTGTCACCTGATAGGGAACAATGTTACCGAAATGATTGCCGGAGTGGTAGTTGCCAGAACAAAGAAGGCTTCAGGACATGATGTTTTAAAATCGGTACATCCGCATCCGACACTCTCTGAGACTATTATGGAAGCCACTGCTGCCGCATACGGCGAAGTAATCCATTTATAAGTTTTAGTTAAAGAATTGTTTTACTTTACTGAAAAAACTCTTGTCGTTTTTACCCGGACGTGGAACGAAATTATCGGATTCTGCAAATTGTTCTATTGCTTTGCGTTCCTCTTTCGTTAAATTTTTCGGGGTCCACACATTCACATTCACAATCAAATCACCCGTTCTGCGATTGTGGAGTTCGGGTAATCCTTTGCCTTGAAGTCTTAAAATTTGTCCGCTTTGTGTCCCGGGAGCAATTTTTACTTTGGCCATTCCTTCTAGAATAGGAATCTCTACTGTTGCACCGAGGGATGCTTGCGGGAATGAAATATAGTAATTGATATACAAATTATTCCCGTCTCTTTCAAAAATATCGTGTTCAATTTCATCGATTACAATCAATAAATCTCCGTTAACTCCTCCATTAGGAGCCGCATTTCCTTTGCCGCTAAGATTTAATTGCATTCCGGCGGCAACACCGGCAGGAATGTTTACTATGACTACTTCTTCTCCTTTCACTATACCATTGCCGCTACAATGAGGACATTTATTTTTGATTATTTCGCCACTTCCCTGACAATCGGGGCAAACACCGGCAGTCTGCATAATTCCGAAAATGCTTTGTTGTTTGTGAATGACTTGTCCGGTTCCCTGACAAGTAGGACAAGTAGTGAGATCGCTTTTATTTTTGGCGCCGCTTCCTTCACATACGTCACAAGGAATATATTTTTGAATTTTAAGTTTTTTCTCTGTGTTTTTTGAAATTTCTTCTAAGGTCAGCTTAACTTTAACTCGAATATTGGTTCCTTTTCTAACTCTTTTCTGGGGGCGACCGGAGGAAAATCCGCCAAAATCAAATCCACCCATACCACCGAATAAATCCCCGAATCTTTCAAAAATAGTATTTAAATCAAAATCTACATTGCCATATCCTCCGGCTCCGCCACCGCCATTCATTCCGGCATGACCAAACCGATCATAGCGTGCTTTTTTGTCAGAGTTGCTCAATACGTCATATGCCTCTGCCGCTTCCTTAAATTTTTCTTCTGCTTCTTTATTTCCCGGATTTCTGTCGGGATGATATTCCATTGCTTTTTTTCGGTAAGCTTTTTTTATCTCTTCCGCAGAGGCGCTTTTTTCAACGCCAAGTATTTCGTAGTAATCTCTTTTTGTCATGTTAGTTTTTTTAATTTGCTACAACCACCTTTGAAAATCGAATCACTTTATTGTGTATTTTATATCCTTTTGATAAGACCTCCATAATTTTTCCTTTATCCTCTTCGTTCGTTGCCGGAAAGTGGGTTACCGCCTCATGTAAATCTGTATTAAAAGGTTCATTTATAGCAGGAATTTCTTCTACATTGAACTGTTTTAATATTTGTAATGTTTTTTTATAGATTATTTCAAAACCCTCTTTGAGTGAATCTATATTTTCCACCTTCTGATTTGCTTGAATGGCTCTCTCAAAATCATCAATTACCGGAAGTAAATAAGAAATAACAGTCTCTGAAGCAGTCGCTAACAAATCCAATTTTTCTTTTGCAGTACGTTTTTTATAATTATCAAATTCAGAAAAAAGACGTAAATATCGTTCATTAAGTTCTTCTTTTTCGATTTCTAATTGAGCAATTTTTTCTTTTAATTTAGCTTCTTTTGTATTTTTTTTGCCGAAAAAAGTACTTTTTTCTTTCATATTTTCCTCTTCTTCCGAACAATTATTTGTAGTTTTAGAATCATTTTCCGTCGGAGGAATAGAAGTTTCTTTATGGTTAATATCTTGATTATTAGCGTGATCTACTTCTTTATCCTCTTCTTGATTTCTCTTTTTTTCCATGATTAATGATTTATATTTAAATATTTGTATTTACATGTTATGGTAACGTTTCTCAGGGATAGCGTACAAAGATGTTGCCAATCTTTTTATTGCTGTCAAAATGGCAGAGAAATATTTTAAGTCAAAAAAAGAAAGAAATTTTTGTAAAATGTAGATTTTGAATTAAATAAAAGTGTATTTTTGCAAAACCTTTTTCAAAAAATGAAATATTCGAAAAAGAAAAGAATGTTAAACCATAAAATTATAATGTTATGACAAAAGCTGAAATCGTAAATGAAATTGCAACGAAAACAGGATTTGATAAAAATGCTGTTCAAACGGTTGTAGAAGCCTTTATGAATACTGTTAAAGGATCTCTCTCAAAAAATGATAATGTATATCTTAGAGGGTTTGGTAGTTTCATCGTGAAAGAAAGAGCAGAAAAAACTGCAAGAAATATCTCAAAGAACCAAACAATTGTGATTCCGGCTCATAAGATTCCGGCATTCAAACCTTGCAAAACTTTTGTAAATGCTGTTAAAAAAATAAAATAACTCTTTTAAAAATTTTTGAAGATGCCAAGTGGTAAAAAAAGAAAAAGACACAAGATGTCTACGCACAAAAGAAAAAAACGTCTAAGAAAAAACAGACATAAGAAGAAATAAAACGCTTCACTATTTATCAGACGTCATGAAAAAACTAAATAAATATGAAAGTTTTATTCATAATTATTTGGTTTTTTTATTTTATTGAAAATTATGCTTTTTTATGAGTGAAATTACCAAAGAATTAATTATTACTGCCAAACAACACGAAGTCCAGATCGCATTTCTCGAAGATAAAAAATTGGTAGAACTTCATCGTGAAAAATCCTCAGACCAATTTTCCGTTGGTGATATATATCTCGGAAAAGTTCGCCGACTTAATTCAGGATTAAATGCTGCGTTTGTTGACATTGGTGCAGAAAAGGATGCTTTTCTGCACTATTTGGATTTGGGAACAAAAGCAAGAACATTAAATAATTTTGTAACACAGGCTATTGAAAAGAAAAAGAAGAGTATCTCTAATTTTCCAAATGAACCTATCGTGGAAAAATCAGGGAAAATTAGTGATGTACTTACCGGCGGTCAACAAATTTTGGTGCAAATTGCCAAAGAATCTATCTCTACAAAAGGGCCCCGCATTACCACCGAAATTTCTATGGCCGGTCGTTATGTCGTCCTTGTTCCTTTCGGAGATAAAATTTCTATTTCTCAAAAAATAAAAAATAGTCAGGAACGTACTCGCCTTAAGAAAATTATTCAAGGGATAAAGCCTAAAAATTTCGGCGTGATTATCAGAACCGTCGCTAAAGATAAGAATGTAGAAGATATTTCGTCTGACTTGAATCAACTCCTTGCTAAATGGAATAATGCAGTAAATAGACTTCCTTTTGCAAAATCACCTGCGAAAATTGCAGATGAACTGGATAAAACCTCTGTTCTGATTCGCGATTTGGTTAACGAAACTTTTAATTCAATATATATTGACTCCCCGTTCCTTTATCAAGAAGTTAAAAATTACATCAGTTCTTTCTCTTCCGAAGCTCGGAAATCGGATATCGTAAAATTATATAAAGATCCACAACCTATTTTTGAACATTTTAATGTTGCCAAGCAAATTAAAGCTTCGTTCGGAAAAGTGGTTACTCTTAAGAATGGCGTATATCTGATTGTTGAACATACAGAAGCTATGCACGTGATAGATGTGAATAGCGGTAATCGTATGAAAAAACAAGATAAGGAACAAAATGCCCTCGAGGTGAATTTGGAAGCAGCCGCCGAAATTGCGAGACAACTCCGACTCCGCGATATGGGTGGACTTGTTGTCATAGATTTTATAGATCTTGACAAATTGGCGAATAGAAAAATTTTGCATCAAAAGATGACAGAATATATGGCCAATGACCGGGCCAAACATACCATTCTCCCCCCAAGTAAATTCGGCCTTATTGAAATTACCAGACAACGTGTCAGACAGGCAACCACGATTGAAATATTAGAGCAATGCCCTTCGTGTCGCGGAACGGGAAAAATTCAACCCAGTATTCTTATTGAAGAAGAATTGGAAAATATGCTTGAATTTCTATTTAAAAAACAACTTGAAACTAAAATTACCATTGCGGTTCATCCTTATATTTATGCATATTTGACGAAAGGTCTTTTGTCAAAACGTCTGAAATGGATTCTTAAATTTAAACGAAATATTGTTTTGCAATCCAAACAGGGATATCAATTATTGGAATATCGTGTTTTTAATTGCAATATGGATGAAATCGTGCTTTGGAGTAATAAAATAGAAAAAACAGAATCAATATAAGCATCGAAATTCTATATAGTTTGTTGTACAATGATAAAGGAAGATAGACTAAAAAGTATTTATGAGTTGTACCGACAGTTTCCGAACATCTGTACGGATACCCGTGAAATAATCCCTAATTCCATTTTCTTCTGTTTAAAAGGCGAAAGCTTTGATGGAAATGCATTTGCCATGACGGCCATTGAGAAAGGTGCTGCCTTCGTGGTTACAGAGAATTACAATTTGCAAAATCATCCCCAATGTATTTGCGTGGATGATGCGCTTTCTGTCTTGCAGCAATTAAGTCTTTTTCATCGCCGTCAATGCTCCATTCCGGTGATTGGAATTACGGGGACCAATGGCAAAACAACGACCAAAGAATTGATTGTAGCGGTACTGCAAAAAAAATATAAAGTAGCTTATACCAAGGGAAATTTGAATAATCACATTGGGGTACCCTTAACACTTTTATCTATTCGCGATACCGATGAGGTGGCCGTGGTAGAAATGGGGGCAAATCATATCAACGAAATAGCCCAATTGTGTCAGTTGTCCCTCCCCAATTATGGCTTGATTACCAATATAGGAACAGCTCATATTGAAGGATTCGGTTCTTTTGAAAATATCGTGATTGCCAAAAGAGCTCTTTTCGATTCTGTGAGAGCCCATCAAGGAACTTTTTTTGTGAATGCTCAGGATGAATTATTGTGTAAGATTACGCAAGGATATGAATCATTGATATACTACGGCGAAAAGATTTTTGAGATTGAATATCCCAAAGAGGAAAAGCTTCTTTCCCCTTTTCTCTCGTTTATTTTTCATAAAAAAAAGATTCAAACCCATCTCACCGGCAGATATAATATGAATAATATTTTGGCTGCCGTAGCGATAGGAAGCTATTTCAAAGTTTCTGAAAATGACATTGTCTCTGCCATTGAGGAATATACGCCTAAGAATAATCGCTCGCAAATTATGCAACAAGGTTCGAATATGATTATTGCAGACTTCTACAATGCGAATCCTTCGAGTATGGAAGTGGCACTTACGAACTTGGCGGAACTTGCTCATCCCCATAAACTTGCAATTTTGGGAGAAATGAAAGAACTCGGAGTGGTGAGTACGATGGAACATGAAAAAATTATTCATCGATGCAAAGCCCTTCAGATGGAGGCAATTTTTGTCGGGCAGGAATTTTGCAAGCATCATCCTTCGTTATGTTTCGACAATGTGGAAGCTTTGAATGACTATTTGCAAAAGTATCCGATAACGGAGAAACTAATCCTTATCAAAGGATCAAGAGGGGTTCATTTAGAGAAGATACAAATCTGATTATTTCCGAATTTTTTTATTAAAATGTTCTAATACACCGAACAAATACGTTGTATGTAGGATTTCCCTCATTGGCATTTACTTTATCCGTTGGGGCCTCCGTACTGTAATAAAATTTGTACGAATAGGCATTGGTCGGGGCAAGCGGCCCCGTGGGCTCCGTGGAAGTCCAATAGCGATTGGTTCTACTATCACTGCTATACGAAATAGGAGTTCCGTAAGTAGTCAATATCGCATTGATATTGGCAAAATTCGTATGAATGGATCTGAGTTCATGAAGCGCAGGCAAATACCACAAATGATCCGAATGTTTGGTGTAACAATAGTTAAATGCAGGATAGTTTGAAATTCCGCTTCCATAAGCATTTAAGATAATATTTTCATTGGCCATCCCGTTGGTTAAATTAGTAGTTCCTTCAGCCGTGTAATTATGGGTGGTTCTCCATTTCAGGGGGACTTCATCCAACATAATCATCTTTCCGTGCTGTTCGTCGGGAGTTACTTCAAATATAATTCCCTGAACCAATTCTCCATTTACGACACGATTAAAATAATCTCCTACACGATAGGGGGTTTTGAATGTTTTTTTATCTCCGTAGTATGTACACGTGGCAGTTCTGTTTTTGGCAAATGCATATACTTCATATTCGGATTGTGGATAAAATAGATTCGAAAGTGCTTGGTAATAGGCGATAGTGTCCACTTGTCCGCCGGAAATAAAGTAGTAAGTTCCGGTAATTGTATTGGTGGTTGTATGGGACGCAGGAACCGGACGATAAGAAGTGCCAAAATGTGTTTTATTTGAATATACAATTCCGCAATCGGTAATCCTGGCACCTCCTGCCGTGTGAATGTCAATTCCTGCAATATTGGAGCACAAAGTAGTACAGTTTAAGTTGGCAATATCTTCTGTGGAGAGGGTAATAATTCCATCACGGGTTCGGAATGTAACCTGCTCTCCGTAGCCTGTCCCCTGCGTATTGGTCGCGTAAGCTCTAACATAATAAACGGTATCCGGCAATAATTTGGAATATCCTTCCATTGAATCTCCCATCATTCCCGAGAAATGGCCAAATCCAATAACCGAAGCCGTATGATTGCCTCCAACGAGCGGGTGGGGATTTAAGCTCCAGCATATTCCTGCCGCAATAATCCCGGATTGTCCCACATCGGTTATTTCTCCATTTCCGATACCGTAGAATGCATGAACATCGGTTACCGGATGTGTCCTGACCGTGGGGACCACATGATCAAACTGACTGCTGTCGACATACATCGTATTCCACGCCAATGTGCCATTGTTACCCACAATCAAATATTGTCCGGGGAGGCCGACCGGTAAAACATCCCAAGTTTGTGAATTAGCATTCCAATATAAAATATCCCCGCCATTTTGGCCTGTCGGGCGGTTTGTGATATTTTGAAAATCAACGCTTTCCGCTTCTTTTGCATATAAAGCATAAGGAATACTTAATATTTGCTGACTGCCTGAGACATTGTAATTTTGTCCTCCGCGAAGGTCAGTTCCCATTTTGAGATAATAGGGACCGGCTGACCAATCTATGTATTGGAAAGAACATCCGACACAAGGAGTTCCGGTTCCGATTTCAATGCTGATTAATCCGTTTGCATTGGTTGTTGGCGTGTGGGTTTCAATATATACAGGTAATCCATTGGGAGAATATTGCATAATGGAAATTTCAACTCCAATTGTTTGGTTGGCTACCAATTGATTAGAAGAATTTCGAATCACGGCCTGATAAGACATCTTCTGAGGTACTTGTGCAGAAATAATATAAAAACCAGTCAGTAAAAAAATAAATAACAATATTCTTTTCATATATAGAGCCTCAATCTTTATTTGTATAATGCTATTATCAGCAATTTAAGATTGCAAAAATAACATTAT
>Ga0116193_1000378_pt1 | contig 42892 bp, 38 predicted proteins | sample AD_UKC115_MetaG_FD_89892 | JGI IMG/M metagenome (GOLD analysis project Ga0116193, IMG submission 89892) | Active sludge microbial communities of municipal wastewater-treating anaerobic digesters from Hong Kong - AD_UKC115_MetaG | ecosystem: Engineered > Bioreactor > Anaerobic > Digestate... | reverse complement strand
TCCCGCAGATGCTGTTGCGGATCGGCTGGGCCCCGCTCAATGCCGACCCACTGCCGGCGACGCCCCGCCGGCCGCTGTCCGAGGTGGTCCAGCGACTCGACGGGGCGTCGATCAGCTTGTGAGAGGCGGGATCTGGTGCGATCAGGCCTTACGAACCAGACCGACCAGCCAGAGCAGGATCACCGACCCCAGCACCGCGGTGAACAGCGTGAACCACCAGCCGCCCCCTGCCGTGTTGAGGAAGAAGCTCAGCAGGAACCCGCCGATGAGGGCGCCGACCACGCCGATCACGATGTTCATCAGGATGCCGTCCCCGCCGCCACGGACGATCTTGCCGGCGATCCACCCGGCGATGGCGCCGATGATGATGTAGCCGATCCAGCCCACGCTCGTCAGGGTCGACGACCGGGCCAGGATCTCGGTGGCGGCTTGATACACGGTGTCCATCTGGACCTCCTAGCTCGAGTCCAGCCAGGCAGCCGGACCTGTGCAGTCAGATATACCCGCTATCGGTAACGATTCGACCCGTCAATTGGGAACAATCCGCGGCACGGCCCGAAACCGGCTACTGCGGCATCATCCCCGGCGCGTTCTCCGGTGCCACGGGCACCGGGACGCCGACGGGCGCGTGGCCCGGCTCGGCGGGTGCCGGCGCCGGCGCGTTCGGATCGACCGGACCCGGGGCCGGGGCTTCCGGAGCCGGGGGCGGCGTAAAGGGCCGAATCGAATTGGCAACCGCCACTGCGGCATTGGTGTCGATCGGGCTCTTCGAGGTACCCAGCCACACCACGAACCACCGCTCGTTGCGCTGACCGCGCGGCGCATTGACGCCGGCGTTGCCGACCACCCCGGCCCAGATCTGGCCGTTGGGCTTGGTGGTGTCGGTGAATTTGACCTCGTAGGAGGACGCCGAACCGGTCAGGCCGTTCGCGTTGAGCGGGAAGGTCTGCTGGTTGACGCGGGTGCCCGGATAGGGCATGAAGAATTCGCCCATGTCGGACGCGAGCCGGACCGCGGCCTTGGCGTTGTCGGGCTCGGCGCCCGCGAACAGCTTCAGGTCGAGGCGGCCGAGCAGAATGCTGGTGTCGGTCGCGACCGGTGCCGGCTGCCCGGCGACGGCGGGTCCGGTCTCCTTGGACAGCAGCGCCTGGCCGTAGTTGAGCTTGCTGGCGTCGCCGACGACCCAGCCGGGGGGCAGCACGTAGCTGAACCCGCCGACGGCGTTGTCGACCCGGCCCAATTCCGGCGCCGGAGCGGGAGCGGGAGCGTTCGGATCGGCCGGAGCAGGAGCCGGAGCATTCGGGTCGGCGGGCGCCGGCGCAGGGGCGTTCGGATCGGCCGGAGCCGGCGCGGGGGCCGGAGCATTGGGGTCCGCCGGAGCGGGAGCCGGCGCGGGGGCATTCGGGTCCGCGGGAGCGGGGGCCGGGGCCGGAGCGGGGACGGGGGCGTTCGGGTCCGCCGGCGCGGGGGCCGGAGCGGGCGACGGTGCGACGGGGTCAGCATTGGCGATCGTCGCCGGGAAGGCCATGCCGGCTGCGGTCAACCCGGACACCGCGGCCACCGCCAGCGACGTCCAGATGCCCCGCGCGCGAATTCTGGGGGTCGGATCATCCATGGCCACGAACCTATTTGTGTTACAGCCGTGACGCAAGTGTGCAGTGCATACGGTGTGTTTCCGGCCGTTCCGCGACCTCAGCGTGCATGCAGCGTCACCTCCTGGGCCTTGACGGCGAACCACACCGCCGAGCCCGCCGTCAGCACGAGGTCGGCCGCCGCGTCCGGGGTCACGTCGGCCGCGATACCCGGCAGGCCGCCCGCGCCGGGCGCCGACCGAACCCGGATCGCGGCGCCGTGGGAGTCCAGCTCCGCGATCCGCGCCGCCACGACGTTGCGGGGACTGCCCTTGGGCGGCTCGCCGAACACCGCGACCGCGGCCGGGGTGAACACGGCGACGGCCGCGGCGCCGGCCGCCAGCGGTTCGGCGGCCACCCCGTGCCAGCGCTCCCCGGCCGAGGTGCACAGCACGCCGTCGGACTCGATCGTTCCGGCCACCAGGTTCAGCCCGGCCAATCGTGCCGCGAACGCGCTGCGCGGCGCCGACAACACCGCGGCCGTCGGCCCGGCCTCGGCCACCCGCCCGTCCGCGAGCACGACCACCTGGTCGGCCAGGGTCACCGCGTCGAGCACATCGTGGGTCACCAGCACCGCCGACCGGTTGCCGCTCAGCACCCGTCGCAGCACACCGCGCATCGCGGTCGCAACCTGTACGTCCAGGCCGGCCATGGGCTCGTCGAGCAGCAACACCTCGGGTTCGGCCGCCAGGGCGCGGGCCAGGGCCACGCGCTGCGCCTGGCCGCCGGACAGCTCCCGGGGCCGGCGATCGGCCAGATCGTCCGCGCCGACCTCCCGCAACCAGCGCAGGGCGTGCGCACGCGCCGCGCGGCGCCCGGTCCCGCCATTCCGGGCCGCGAACGCCACGTTGGCGGTGACGTCCAGGTGCGGGAAGAGCAGCGCCTCCTGCAGGAGCAGGGCGATCCGCCGGGCGTGGGTGGGCACGTCGACGCCGGCGGCGGTATCCGTGAGCACCCGGTCGCCCAGGCGCACCAACGCCGTCTCCGGGCGGACCAGCCCGGCGATCACGTGCAGGGCGGTCGACTTGCCCGCACCGTTGGCGCCGAGCAGCGCCACCACGGCGCTGGCCGGCACCGTGAACTCCAGGTCGATCCCGCGCCGCGGCACCGACGCCGAGACGAACAGCTCACCCGACACCACGACCACCCAGCCGCCGCGCGCCGAGACCCAGGACCACAACCGCCGCCACGGCCACCAACAGCATCGACAGCGCCACCGCGGCGTCGGCATCGGTCTCGCGCTGCAGGTAGATCTCCAGCGGCAGGGTTCGGGTGACGCCCTCCCGCGATCCGGCGAAGGTCAGCGTCGCCCCGAACTCACCCAGTGACCGGGCGAAGGCCAGCACGGCACCGGAGGCCAGGCCGGGCAGCAGCAGCGGCACGGTCACCCGCCACCACACCCGACTCGGGCGGGCACCCAGCGTCGCGGCCACCGTCTCGTAGTCCTGCCCGGAGGTGCGCGCGGCCCCTTCCAGGGCGATCACCAGGAACGGCAGCGATACGAAGGCCTGGGCCAGGATCACCGCGGTGGTGCTGAACGCGATCCGGATGCCGACGGCCTCCAGGTACTGGCCGATGAGCCCGAGCCGGCCGAAGGTGTAGAGCAGGGCGATCCCGCCCACCACGGGCGGCAGTACCAGCGGCAGCAGGATCAGCGACCGCAGCCAGAACACCGGCCGGGCCTGGCTGCGGGCCAGCACGAGTGCCATCGGCACGCCCAGCAGCACGCACAGGACGGTGCTGGCCAGCGACGTCCGCAGGCTCAGGAGCAGTGCGGTGGTGGACGACGGACTGGTGATCAGCGACCAGAAGTGCGGCCAGTCGACCCGCACGGCGATGGCCACCAGCGGCAGCACCACGAACGTCGCGCCCAGCGCCGCGGGGACGTAGACCCAGCCCGGCAGCGCCGTCCGCGGAACGTTGCGACCGCCGGAGGTACGACGCACGCCCATGACCCTACGGCCCACCGGGAGCTTCCCGCGAGTTTCCGGCAATCGCTACTGTCCAGTAACATGTGCGTTTCAGCGCCAATTCGATCCGGCGCCATTGCGCGGCGATCACCGGCGCGGACCCGCTGATGTGCCACGATTCAGTGGCGGGGCGGTCATGGCGTTCAACGACGAACACAGGAGGTCACTGCGATGGAGGTGTTGGTCACCGGCGGCGATACCGAGCTCGGGCGATCGATCGCCGAGAGGTTCCGCGACGCCGGACATCGGGTCGTGGTCAGCGGCGCCCGCCGCGACGAACTCGAGGTCACGGCCAAGGAACTCGACGTCGACGCGATCGTCGTCGACAATTCCGATCCCGCAGCGCTCGCCCAGGCCCGCGCACAGTTCCCCGCCCACCTCGACACCATCGTCAACGTGCCGGCACCGCGCTGGACCGACGGCGACCCGCGCGCGTTCACGCCCGCGCAGACGGCGGCGGCCTGGCGTAACGCCCTGGACGCGGCCGTGCTGGCGCCGGTGCTGACCGTCCAGGCGATCGGTGACCACCTGCGCTCCGGCGGAGCGGTGATCTCGGTGGTTCCCGAGAACCCGCGGTCGGGCAGCGCCGAGGCCGCGGTCAAGGCCGCACTGTCCGACTGGACCGGCGGGCAGGCCGACCGCTTCGGGACCCGCGGCATCACCGTCAACGTGGTGGCCGTCGGGCACGGGGTGGAGCCCGGCTACCCGGGTCTGAATGGAGCCGAGCCGGCGGTGGCCGCCGAGATCGCGCGGATGGCGTTGTTCTTGACCACCCCGGCGGCCCGGCACATCAACGGCCAGACACTTCACGTCAGCGCCGGCGCGATGGCCCACTTCGGCTGAGTTTTATTCCCCGTTCCGGAACCTTGCGCGAGGGGCGAAACCCGGCCCGCCGGGACCGCAGCCCTGGCTAGGGTCGATCGGGTGAGCATCAAACTCGGCTACCAGATCCCGAACTTCAGCTACGGCACCGGCGTCGAACGCCTCTTCCCCACCGTCATCGAACAGGCCCGGGAGGCCGAAGCGGCCGGCTTCGACGCCGTGTTCGTGATGGACCACTTCTATCAACTGCCGGGCCTGGGCACCCCCGACCAACCCATGCTCGAGGCCTATACCGCCCTGGGCGCGCTGGCCACCGCCACCGAGCGGGTGCAGCTGGGCACGCTGGTCACGGGCAACACCTACCGGAACCCGACGCTGCTGGCCAAGGCCGTCACCACACTCGACGTGGTCAGCGCCGGACGCGCGATCCTGGGGCTGGGCGCGGGCTGGTTCGAGCTCGAGCACGATCAACTGGGCTTCGACTTCGGTACCTTCACCGAGCGCTTCGACAAGCTCACCGAGGCGCTGGACATCATCCTGCCGATGCTCGCCGGCGAGCGGCCCACCGTGACCGGGAAGTACTACCGGACCGACCAGGCGATGGCGAATCCGCGCTACCGCGAACACATCCCGCTGATGATCGGCGGCAGCGGGGAGAAGAAGACCATCCCGCTGGCGGCCCGGCATTTCGATCACCTGAACATCATCGCCGGGCTCGATGAGCTGCCGGGCAAGCTGGATGTCGTCCGGGCCCGTTGCGAGGACGTCGACCGGGACCCGGCCACCCTGGAGACCAGCACCCTGATCACCGTCATCGTCGACGAGAACGCGACCACCGACCAGCTACCCGAGGCGTTTCGCAGCCGGGCCGCCGTCGGCACGCCCGCTGCCGTCGCCGAACAGATCCGGACCAAGGTGTTCGACGTCGGCCTGGACGGCGTCATCTTCAACATGCCGGTCTACGTGCCGGGTGCGATCGCCGCGGTCGCCGAGGCCCTGCGGCCCGTGCTGCCCACCTGACAACGGCGGGGTGGTTGATTTCACGTGGACCGATGCGCCCCTGCGCCCGTTGTTGGCTACGGTTGAGGGTGTACTCGCAGAGCCCACGATCGAGGAGCGAAAAGGTGAGCCACCCCGGAGCCACCGCGTCGGAGCGCCACAAGGTCGTCATCATCGGCTCGGGCTTCGGTGGTCTGACCGCCGCGCAGAAGCTCAAGCACGCCGACGTTGACGTCAAGCTGATCGCCAAGACCACCCACCATCTGTTCCAGCCGCTGCTCTACCAGGTCGCGACGGGCATCCTGTCCGAGGGTGAGATCGCCCCGCCCACCCGGATCATCCTGCGCAACCAGCGCAACGCGCAGGTGGTGCTCGGCGAGGTCACGCACATCGACCTGGCGAAGCAGACCGTCGACTCGGTCCTGCTGGGCCACACCTACCGAACCCCGTACGACAGCCTGATCATCGCCGCCGGCGCCGGCCAGTCGTACTTCGGCAACGACCACTTCGCCGAGTGGGCCCCCGGCATGAAGACCATCGACGACGCACTCGAGTTGCGGGGCCGGATCCTGGGCGCCTTCGAACAGGCCGAGCGGTCCAGCGATCCGGTGCGCCGGGAGAAGCTACTGACCTTCGTGGTGGTCGGAGCCGGACCCACGGGTGTCGAGATGGCCGGGCAGATCGCCGAACTCTCCGATCACACCCTCAAGGGCGCGTTCCGCCATATCGATTCGACCCAGGCTCGAATCGTCCTCATCGAGGGCGCCGACGCGGTGCTGCCGCCCATGGGCCCGAATCTGGGCATGAAGGCACAGCGCCGGCTGGAGAAGATGGGCGTCGAGATCCAGCTCGGCGCCATGGTCACCGACGTCGATCGCAACGGCCTGACCGTGAAGTACAAGGACGGGTCCACCGCACGCATCGAATCGGCCACCAAGGTGTGGTCGGCCGGTGTGTCGGCCAGCCCGCTGGGCAAGGACCTGGCGGCCCAGTCCGGTGTCGAGCTCGACCGCGCCGGCCGGGTCAAGGTCCTGCCCGACCTGACCATCCCGGGCAATCCCCACGTGTGGGTGGTCGGCGACATGATGGCGGTCGACGGTGTGCCCGGGCAGGCGCAGGGCGCCATCCAGGGCGCCAAGTACGCGGCCAACCTCATCAAGGCGGAGCTGAAGGGCGCCGGCACCGGCACCCGCGCGCCGTTCAAGTACTTCGACAAGGGTTCGATGGCCACGGTGTCCAAGCACTCGGCGGTGGCCAAGGTCGGCAAGCTCGAGTTCGGCGGCTACATCGCCTGGCTGGCGTGGCTGTTCCTGCACCTGATCTACCTGGTCGGGTTCCGCACCAAGATCGCCACGCTGCTGTCCTGGGCCAACACGTTCCTGTCGCGGGCCCGCGGCCAGCTGACCATCACCGAGCAGCAGGCGTATGCCCGCACCCGCATCGAGCAGCTCGAGGAGATCGCGGCGACGGTCGAGGACGACCGGGCGGTGAGTTAGGCCGGCAGCCGCTCACCCTGCCAGGTGGCCAGCGCTCCCCCGCCGGCCAGCTCCAGCACCGTACCGGGATGATCGAAAGTTGTTTCCGGATAGCGTAATTCGCTGATGCACGCCCGCGGCGCCCCGAGTGCGTCGTCGGCCGGTGTGCCCGCGCCCAGCTCGATGCGGTGCCGCAGCAATGGCTGGTCCTTGACGTCGACGCGCAGTGACCCCGACCAGCGGCCCCCGTCCTCACCGCTGCGGCCGATCTGCACGCGTTCGCGCAGCCGCAGCTCGCCCGCGGCCTCGACCGCGGCGACCACGACGGATTCGTGCACGGCGTCGGCGGCCACCACCGTGGGTTCCAGGTCGACCTCCAGCACCCCGGCCACCTCGAACGCGAACGCCGAGCGCGAGACCGCGCTGTGCGCACCGGGCAGCACCACCGTGGCCGCGACGGAACACAGCCGCAGCCGGGCACCGGCGGGCACCACCACGCGCACGCTGAGGGTGTCCCCGCCCAGCGGGGTGGCCGCCGCCGACACCAGGTGCACGGTGTCGGGCAGGGTGGCGCGGGCGGCCAGCCCGCCGTGGCACTCCAGGCGTGGCCGCCGGCCGGGCTGCGCGACGACGAGTATCCGTGAGTGCATCAGACCTCTTGGGCGACCCGCAGTTGTTCGCGCACCCAGTCGAGCACCGCCGCCGCCGTGGGATCGGTGGTGAGGCTGATCAGCACGAAGGGCCGCGGCCCGCGGACCGCGCCCGCGTCGCGGCGCATGACGTCCAGGTCAGCGCCCACCATCGGGGCCAGGTCAGTCTTGTTGATCACCAGCAGGTCCGAGAACGTCACCCCGGGGCCGCCCTTGCGCGGCACCTTGTCGCCGCCGGCCACGTCGACGACGAAGATCTGGGCGTCCACCAGTCCGGACGAGAACGTGGCGGTCAGGTTGTCCCCGCCCGACTCCACCAGGATCAGGTCCAGGTCGTCGTGCCCGGCGATCAGGTCATCGATCGCATCCAGATTGGCGGTGATGTCGTCGCGGATCGCGGTGTGCGGGCAGCCGCCGGTCTGGACCGCGGCGATCCGGTCGTCGGGCAGAACGGCGTTGCGGCGCAGGAAGTCCGCATCCTCGGTGGTGTAGATGTCGTTGGTCAGCACCGCCACCGACAGCTCGTCGCGCAGCATCCGGCACAGCGCCGCCACCAGTGCGGTCTTGCCCGAGCCCACGGGGCCGCCGACGCCGATCCGCAGCGGCTCCCCAGGCTGCCGCTCACGGCGCGGCCGGTCCGGGTGGGCGTGTGGCGCGCCGTCTGCGTGTCCATCGAAATGCGGTGGCATAAGAGTCCTTTCACGAGACGAACAGAGGCCGGTCCCGGGCCGCGTGGCGCTGCGCCAAGGTGTCCAGCAGCGGGTCGGACAGGTCACACAGCCCGGCAGCGGCCTGCGCGGCGGTGGTCTCGCACAGCTGCGCGCAGCCGAACGTGATGGCCGCGACGTCGGCGGGATCCAGCGCCAGCAGCCGCTGCGCCGCCGTCGCGCTGCCCGTCATCGTCGTGTACACCAGGGACAGCGCGGTGTGTTCGGGGGTCAATCCGGCTGCGCGCCCGGTCAATCCGGCGATCACCGGCAGGTGCGGGTGTTGGCCCACGCTCTCCCAGCTCTGCGCGGGCCAGACCCGCCGGGCCAGCCGCAGCAGGCCGCGGCCCTGGGCGCGGGACGCCGCCCGGGCCGCCGGTGCCGGGGTGCGTGCGTCGGTCTCGCGGTCGGCATCGGCGAGATCGAGTGCGCCGCGGTGCACGGCTGCCGCGATGGATGCCGTCACCAGCGCCTGGGTACGGATCCGGCGGCGCAGGAATGCCTCCAGGGTGCCGGTGTCGACCACCAGCCCGCTGCTGATCGCCTCCTCCACACCGCCGGAGTGCACGTGTCCGCCGGTGGGCAGCCGCGAATCCGCCAGTGCCAGAAGGTTTGTCAGGGCGCTCATCAGAACAGGAAATAGCGTTGCGCCATCGGCAGCACGGCGGCGGGCTGCTCGCGCCAGACCTCGCCGTCGATGCGGACGGTGAAGGTGTCCGGATCCACCTCGATGGCCGGGGTGGCGTCGTTGCCCGGCATGTCCGCCTTGCCCACCGCGCGAACATCCTTGACCGCCACAAGTTGTCGCCGGACATCGAGCCGGCCGGCCAGCCCGTCCTCGATGGCCTGCGGGGCGACGAAATGCACCGAGGTGGCCGCCGCGGCGGCCGGTGCCGCACCGAACATCGGCCGCGGCAGCACCGGCTGCGGCGTCGGGATGGACGCGTTGGCGTCGCCCATCGCCGCCCACGCGATCATGCCGCCCTTGAGCACGGCATGCGGGCGCACCCCGAAGAACGCGGGCTCCCACAGCACCAGGTCGGCCAACTTGCCAACCTCCACCGAGCCGACCTCGTGGTCCAGACCGTGGGCGACCGCCGGGCAGATGGTGTACTTCGCGATGTACCGGCGGGCCCGGTTGTTGTCTGCTCCATTCTTTCCCGCCGCATCCCCTCCTAGCGCGCCGCGCCGCTGCTTCATCACGTGCGCGGTCTGCCAGGTACGCATCACCACCTCACCGATGCGGCCCATCGCCTGGGCGTCGCTGCCGATCATCGAGATGGCGCCGATGTCGTGCAGCAGGTCCTCGGCCGCGATCGTCGAGGGGCGAATGCGGCTCTCCGCAAAGGCCAGATCCTCGGGCACGCTGGGGTTGAGGTGATGGCACACCATCAGCATGTCGAGATGTTCGTCCAGGGTGTTGACGGTGTGGGGCCTGGTCGGATTGGTGGAACTGGGCAGCACGTTGGCGTGCGAGGCCACCGTGATGATGTCCGGTGCGTGCCCGCCGCCGGCACCCTCGGTGTGGTACGCGTGGATCGAGCGGCCCTTGATCGCGGCCAGGGTGTCCTCGACGAACGCCATCTCGTTGAGTGTGTCGGTGTGGATCGCCACCTGGACGCCGGCCGCATCGCAGACGGTCAGGCAGGCATCGATGGCGGCCGGGGTGGTGCCCCAGTCCTCATGGAGCTTGAAACCCGAAGCGCCGCCGCGCAATTGCTCCCACAATGCGGACGTATTGACCGTATTTCCTTTGCCCAGCAGCGCGATGTTCAGCGGCCAGGAATCCAGCGACTCCAGCATCCGGGCCAGGTGCCAGGCACCGGGGGTGACGGTGGTGGCCTTGCTGCCCTCGGCCGGGCCGGTGCCGCCGCCGATGATCGTGGTGATGCCGCCGCCGAGCGCCTCGGCCATGATCTGCGGGCAGATCAGATGGACGTGGCAGTCGATGGCGCCGGCGGTGATGATGCGGCCGTTACCGGCGATGATCTCCGTCGACGGACCCACCACCAGGTCCGGGTGCACCCCGGACATGATGTCGGGGTTGCCGGCCTTTCCGATGGCGACGATCCGGCCGTCCCGGATCCCGATGTCCGCCTTGATGATTCCCCAGTGGTCCAGGATGACGGCGCCGGTGATCACGGTGTCGGGGGCGCCCTCGGCGCGGGTGGCCCGGCCCTGGCCCATCGACTCGCGCAGCACCTTGCCGCCGCCGAACACGGCCTCGTCGCCGGCCAGACCGGGGCCGCCGCTGCGGTCCTCGGTGATCTCGATCAGCAGATCGGTGTCGGCCAGCCGGATCCGGTCACCGGTGGTGGGGCCGAACAGCGCGGTGTAGCGCGGCCGAGACAGGGCGCTCACGGGGCGTCCAGTTTTCCGGGCGGGGTCAGACTCAACCCGTGCACCTCGCGGGATCCCGTCAGCGGAACCAGCGAGACACGTTGTGCCACACCGGGTTCAAAGCGAACCGCGGTGCCGGCGGGAATGTCGAAGCGGTACCCACGGGCCGCCTCGCGGTCGAAGGACAGCGCACGGTTGGCCTGCGGCAGGTGCACATGACTGCCCACCTGAACCGGCCGGTCGCCGGTGTTCACGATCTCCACCTCGATGCGTTCGGCACCGACATTGAGCTCCACATCGCCCTCGCCGTAGAGGATCTCGCCGGGCCGGATCACGGTATCGGGTGGTGGACGGTGACGAGCTTGGTGCCGTCGGGGAAGGTGGCCTCGACCTGGACGTCCGCGAGCATCTCGGGCACACCGTCCATGACGTCGTCCCGGGTGAGCACGTCGCGGCCGCTGATCATCAACTCCGCGACGCTGCGACCATCGCGGGCGCCCTCGAGCAGATGATCGGTGATCACCGCTACGGCCTCGGGGTGGTTGAGCCGCAGACCGCGGGCCTGTCGACGGCGGGCCAGCTCGGCGGCGTACGACAGCAGCAGCCGGTCCTGTTCATGCGGGGTCAGACGCATTCGGCGATCCTGCCATGCTGGGGCGGGATCAGCAGGGCGAGGCTCAGGCCGCCATGTTCTGCAGACGAACCTGGCCGCGGGCCACGACGCGATCCTGCTCGTCGGTGATCGTCACGAGCCAGAGCTGCTGGCGCCGGCCGCGATGGATGGGTTCGGACACCGCATACACCGTGCCCGACGAGATTGCCCGTAGGAAGTCGGTGTTGTTGTTGACGCCCACCACGTTGCCGCCGCCGTGCTCGGACAGCCAGACGTAGGCCGACGTGCTGGCGACGGACTCGATCACCGAGCAGTAGACGCCGCCGTGGACGATGCCCATCGGCTGCTGCAGCGCCGGCGTGACCGTCAGCTCGGCCTTGATGCCGTCCGCGGTGACCTCGGTGTAGGTGAGGCCGAGTTGTTCGTCGAATGGCGAGGACGCCGACGCGACGCCCTCGGGAAGCGGGATCGATTCGTGCACATGCACTGTCTACACGCGCCCCCCGGAATGAAGCGAGCCCCGCGCGGTTGCGCGGGGCTCGCCCTTCGAGTGGACCGGGGGTCTCTGCAGCCCTCAGGACTCCGGCGCGGTCCGTTCGTCTCGACCCGCTCAGCATAGGCAAGGCTGCCCTAATTTCGCAAGCCCTTTCGCATGATTCCCGTGAACGATCGCCGAGCCCCTCACCCGGGGCGCCAGCGGTCCGCGCACCGGCAGGCCGAATCCGACCAGGGCATCCAGGACGGCCTGGCCCCGGCGCATCGCGACGAGCTCGCTCATGCCGGCCAACAGCGGGATCTGGGTGGCCGACCCGACCACGGCGGCCCCGACGGTGTGCCACATCGATGCCTGGCCGACCGCGCCGCCGCTGATCGCGTGCAGCCGGGCGAACAGCGGTGCCAGGGATCGGTGGCAGCGATGGGCGAGCCAGGTGGCCAGGGCGGCCTCGCCGGGCAGTGCGACGGCGCCGCGCTCGCCGGCGCACGCGTCGTCGGGGAGCACCCGCAACGTCGGATCGACGATTCCGAGCCAGTCGATCACCCCCTCGGAGTCGACGTGCACCCACAGGTTCTCCAGCCCGGTGTCCCAGGCGCGGCCCTCCAGCACGAACAGCGCGACGGCACGGCCGATCACCGTGTGGGCCAGGGCCGCCGCCAGCTGCTGGGCGGCGGCAGAGGCGCTGTCCATCTCGTCGGCCGCGGCGCGGTACATCTCGTCGAGCCGGTCGGTGGTCAGCGCCGCCTGCAGCGGCCACCAGCGGCGCTTGGACACATCGGCCATCACGGCCAGGCCGTAGACCCGCGGGCAGTCCGGGTAGAGCTGCCGAAGGCGACGGCTCGATACGTGTACGGGCAGCTCCCGGCGGATCACCATGCCGGCGATCAGCGGGTCATCGATGACGGCTGTCATGACACCTCCTCATGTGATTAGGTAAGCCTAACCATAGATAAACTCGAGGGCGATGGCATGCCTCCTGTGACAGCCCTCACACAGGCCCGAAGCCGCCGGTGGGGGCCACGGCGGACGTAGGTACGACAACCGGTAGTAAACGCGGGTAGGCTGACCACAACATTGACGGAGATGAACGGATCATGGCGAGACAAGCACGGCTGGGCGATCTGGAGCAGGCGGTCATGGACCAGCTCTGGTCCTGTGCCCAGCCCCAGACGGTCCGGCAGGTGCACGAGGCCCTGTCGACCCGCCGCGACCTGGCCTACACCACCGTCATGACGGTTCTGCAACGCCTCGCCAAGAAGAACCTCGTCGTGCAGCACCGCGACGACCGGGCACACCGCTACTCCCCCGCCCACGGCCGGGAAGAACTCGTCGCCGGCCTGATGGTCGACGCGCTGGAGCAGGCCGCCGACAGCGGCATCCGGCACGCCGCACTGGTCCACTTCGTCGAACGCGTCGGCGCCGACGAGGCCGACGCGTTGCGCCGCGCCCTGGCCGAACTCGAGGCCAAGTACACCAACCCGCAGCCCTAGCCGGCGATCGGCCGGGCCGGTTGGCGGTCGTGGGCCCCACTGAGAGACACTGGAGACGTGTCCGCGCTGGCCTTCACCCTCCTCGCCCTGTGCCTGGTCGGACCGGTGCCCGCGGCCCTCGCCCGCGCCCGCTGGCCCCTGCGGGCCCCCCGGGCGGCGCTGGTGCTCTGGCAGGCCATCGCCCTGGCGGCGGTGCTGTCCGCATTCAGTGCCGGAATCGCCATCGCCAGCCGGCTCTTCCTGCGCAACGACGGGCCCGGCGGTGCCCTCGGACTCGGCGAGATCCACCGGATGGGCTGGCCCGTCTGGAGCGCCTACGTCGTCGTCTTCGGTCTGACCTGCGTGGTCGGCGTTCGATTCATGGTCGCCATCTTCCGCGTTGCCATTGCGACCCGCCGCCGGCGGGCGCACCACCGCCTGCTGGTCGACATCCTCGACGTCTCCCGCTGCTCGCACGGCGCCGCACGGCGGGGCGAGTTGCGGATCCTCGACGTCGAGCAGCCCCTGGCCTACTGCCTGCCCGGCGTGCGCAGCCGGGTGGTGCTCAGCGAGGGCGCCCTGAGCGCCCTGGGCACGCGCGAGGTCACGGCGATCCTGTCGCACGAGCGGGCCCACCTGCGGGCCCGCCACGATCTCGTGCTGGAGGCGTTCACCGCCGTCCGCGCCGCGTTCCCGCGCTTCGTGAGCAGCGCGACAGCCCTGGAGGCCGTCCGCCTGCTCATCGAACTCCTGGCCGACGACGCGGCCGTGCGCACCGCCGGTCCGACGCCGCTGGCGCGCGCACTGGTGGCCTGCGCCAGCGCGCACACCCCGGCCGGCGCCCTGGCCGCCGGCGGCCCCACCACCGTGCTGAGGGTCCGTCGCCTGGCCGGCCAGCCCAACAGCCGGGCCTACTCGGTCGCCGCGTACCTGTGCGCAGTCACCGTTCTGGTCGTGCCCACCGTCGCGCTGGCCGTGCCCTGGCTGACCGAATTGCAGCGGCTACTGAGCACTTCCCGCTAGACACCGTTCAAAAGAGTTGTGCCACAACCGAACCGAAAGGGCCTGTCTTACATGACCTCCGCTGACTCGACATCCACCGACGGCACCGCGCAGATCGGCGTCACCGGCCTGGCCGTCATGGGCTCGAACATCGCGCGGAACTTCGCCCGGCACGGCTACACCGTCGCGCTGCACAATCGGTCGGTCGCCAAGACCGACGCGCTGCTGGCCGAGCACGGCGCCGACGGCAACTTCGTGCGCAGCCAGACCATGGCCGAGTTCGCCGCGGCGCTGCAGAAGCCCCGCCGCGCGCTGATCATGGTCAAGGCCGGCGACCCGACCGACGCCGTCATCGAGGAGCTCGCGGCGGTGTTCGAGCCCGGCGACATCATCATCGACGGCGGGAACGCCCTGTACACCGACACCATCCGGCGCGAGAAGGCCATGCGGGAGCGCGGCCTGCACTTCGTCGGCGCCGGTATCTCCGGCGGCGAGGAGGGCGCGCTCAACGGGCCGTCGATCATGCCGGGCGGCCCCGCCGAGTCCTACCAGGCGCTGGGTCCGCTGCTCGAGGAGATCTCCGCGCACGTCGACGGCGTGCCGTGCTGCACGCACATCGGCCCCGACGGCGCCGGACATTTCGTGAAGATGGTGCACAACGGCATCGAATACTCCGACATGCAGCTCATCGGCGAGGCCTACCAGCTGCTGCGCGACGGCCTGGGTTACACCGCACCGCAGATCGCCGAGGTGTTCACCGAATGGAACTCCGGCGACCTGGACAGCTTCCTGGTGGAGATCACCGCCGAGGTGCTCAGCCAGACCGACGCCAGGACCGGCAAGCCGCTGGTGGACGTCATCCTCGACGAGGCCGAACAGAAGGGCACCGGCCGCTGGACGGTGAAGTCCGCGCTGGACCTCGGGGTCCCGGTGACCGGCATCGCCGAGGCCGTGTTCGCCCGCGCGCTGTCCGGTTCGGTTCCGCAGCGCCACGCGGTACAGGGCATGGCGTCCGGACATCTCGGCCAGAAGCCCACGGATGCAAAGGCTTTCATCGAGGACGTCCGTAAGGCCCTGTACGCGTCGAAGATCGTCGCCTACGCGCAGGGCTTCAACCAGATCCAGGCCGGCAGCGCCGAGTACAACTGGGGCATCACTCCCGGTGACATGGCCACCATCTGGCGCGGCGGCTGCATCATCCGGGCCAAGTTCCTCAACCGGATCAAGGAGGCGTTCGACGAGAACCCCGACCTGCCGACCCTGATCGCCGCACCGTACTTCCGGGCCGCCATCGAGGACGGCATCGACAGCTGGCGTCGGGTGGTGGTGACCGCCACCGAACTGGGCATCCCCAACCCGGGCTTCTCCTCGGCGCTGTCCTACTACGACGGGCTGCGCACCGAGCGCCTGCCCGCCGCGCTGACCCAGGGCCTGCGCGACCTGTTCGGCGCGCACACCTACGGCCGCATCGACACCGACCACGCCAAGCGGTTCCACACCCTGTGGTCCGGCGACCACACCGAGGTCGAGGCCTGATTTCACCCCCGCGAGCAGACGCAAAGGCCCCGGGAATCCGCCAGAAGAAGGGCCCTCTGCGTCTGCTCGGCGGAGGGTTGCGGGCACACTAGACTCGGCGACGTGCAGTTTCTCCACGGTCACCAACCGCCGTACGACCTGACCTACGACGACATCTTCGTCGTTCCGGGCCGCTCCGACGTGGCATCCCGTTTCGATGTGGACCTGTCCACCAGCGACGGGACCGGCACCACGATCCCCGTGGTGGTCGCCAACATGACCGCGGTGGCCGGCCGGCGAATGGCCGAGACCGTCGCGCGCCGGGGCGGCATCGTGGTGCTGCCGCAGGATCTGCCCATCGACGCGGTGCGCGAGACCGTCGACTTCGTCAAGAGCCGCGACCTGGTGGCCGACACGCCGGTCACGCTGACCCCGGACAATTCGGTGTCCGACGCGGTCGCGCTGATCCACAAACGCGCCCACGGCGCCGCGGTGGTGGTGGCCCCGGCCGACGGCATCGCCCGGCCGGTCGGGTTGGTCACCGAGGCGGCGTGCACCGGGGTGGACCGGTTCGCCCGGGTCCGCGACGTGGCCTTCACCGACTTCGTCACCGCGCCGGTCGGCACCGATCCGCGCGAGGTGTTCGAACGGCTCGAGCACGACCCCATCGACGTCGCGGTGCTGACCGGGCCCGACGGTTCACTGGCCGGTGTGCTGACCCGCACTGGCGCCATCCGGGCCGGGATCTACGCCCCCGCCGTCGACGCCCGGGGCCGGCTGCGGATCGCCGCGGCCGTCGGCATCAACGGCGACGTCGCCGCCAAGGCCCGCGCGCTGGCCGAGACCGGCGTGGACGTCCTGGTGATCGACACCGCACATGGACATCAGGCCAAGATGGTCGACGCCATCAAGACCGTCGCGGCGCTGGACCTCGGGCTGCCCCTGGCGGCCGGCAACGTCGTGGCGGCCGAGGGCGCCCGCGACCTGATCGCGGCCGGGGCCACCATCGTCAAGGTCGGTGTCGGACCGGGCGCGATGTGCACCACCCGGATGATGACCGGCGTCGGCCGGCCGCAGTTCTCCGCGGTGCTCGAATGTTCCGCGGCGGCAAGGGAACTCGGTGCGCACGTGTGGGCCGACGGCGGTGTGCGGCATCCGCGCGACGTGGCACTGGCCCTGGCCGCCGGCGCCTCCAACGTGATGATCGGTTCGTGGTTCGCCGGCACCTACGAATCCCCCGGCGACCTGATGTTCGACAGCGACGGCCGGCCCTACAAGGAGAGCTACGGCATGGCCTCCAAGCGCGCGGTGGCCGCCCGCACCAGCGGCGACAGCGCGTTCGACCGCGCCCGCAAGGCCCTGTTCGAGGAGGGCATCTCCACCTCCCGGATGGCGGTCGACCCCACCCGCGGTGGCGTCGAGGACCTACTCGACCACATCACCTCCGGGGTGCGCAGCACCTGCACCTATGTCGGGGCCCGGAACCTGGCCGAACTGCACGACAAGGTCGTGCTCGGGGTGCAGTCCGCCGCCGGGTTCGCCGAGGGACATCCGCTGCCCACGGGGTGGTGAGCGGAGGCTCCGTTAGGATAGGAGCCCACGTCACATCGAGGGAGAGGGACCGAGTTGGGTTGCGGCAGTCCTGCGCCGCAGGCACCCCTGGACCAGATGTGCGCACCGTCGGAACCCGACAATTCGGCCGACGAACCATCCTCTAGCGGGCCGGGCCGCGAACGTCGCGGGCCCGGCTGTCCCTCCGGAGTTGAACGATGACCGGCTGGTGGACCGCGCTGAGCGTGCTGGCCATCCTGTTCCTCACGGCCGGCACCGCGTTGTTCGTCGCCGCCGAGTTCTCGCTGACCGCGCTGGAACGCAGCACGGTCGACGCCAACGCCCGCACCGGCGACCGGCGCGACCGCTTCGTCCAGCGGGCCCACCGCACGCTGTCCTTCCAGTTGTCCGGCGCCCAGCTCGGCATCTCGATCACCACCCTGGCCACCGGTTTTCTGGCCGAACCGGTGGTGGCGCAGTTCCTGCGGCCCGGACTGGACGCCCTGGGCCTGCCGCCCGGCCCGGCCGGCGGCCTGGCGCTGGCCGGTTCGCTGGTGATCGCCACGTCGCTGTCGATGGTGTTCGGCGAGCTGGTGCCCAAGAACCTCGCGATCGCCCATCCCGTGCCCACCGCCCGTGCCACCGCCGGCCCGCAGCTGCTCTTCTCGCGGATCTTCACCCTGGCCATCCGGGCCACCAACGGCACTGCCAACTGGATCCTGCGGCGGATGGGCATCGAGCCGGCCGACGAACTCGCCTCGGCGCGCACTCCGGCCGAACTGGTCTCGCTGGTGCGCAACTCCGCGCGCAGCGGGTCGCTCGACGAGGACACGGCCAAACTGGTGGACCGCTCGCTGCAGTTCGGCGAACGCACCGCCGAGGAGCTGATGACCCCGCGCTCCAAGATCGAGGTGCTGCAGGCCGACGACACCGTCGCCGACCTGGTCGCGGCGACCACCGAAACGGGCTTCTCCCGCTTCCCCATCGTCGCCGGCGACCTCGACGAGACCATCGGCATCGTGCACGTCAAGCAGGTTTTCGAGGTCCCGCCGGCGCAGCGGTCCAGCACCCGGCTGGCCACCCTGGCCCGACCGGTCCCGGTGGTGCCGTCGACCCTGGACGGCGACGCGGTGATGTCCCAGGTCCGGGCCAACGGCCTGCAGACCGCCCTGGTGGTCGACGAGTACGGCGGCACCGCGGGCATGGTCACCGTGGAGGACCTCATCGAGGAGATCGTCGGCGACGTGCGGGACGAACACGACGACGCCACCCCGGACGTGATCCGGGCCGGCAACGGGTGGCAGGTCTCCGGGCTGCTGCGCACCGACGAGGTGGCCGAGGAGACCGGGTTCCGCGCCCCCGACGGCGAGTACGAGACCATCGGCGGCCTGGTTCTGGCCGAACTCGGCCACATCCCCCAATCCGGTGAGTCGGTCGAGCTGACCGCGTTCGACCCCGACGGCGACCCCGAACGTCCGGTGCGCTGGCTGGCCACCGTGGCGGCGATGGACGGCCGGCGCATCGATCTGCTCCACCTGACCGAGCTGGGCCCGCGCGGCCCCGACGGGGGGCGACGCTAGATGGGCACCGACATCCTGGGCGTGCTGCTGACCGCGATCCTGCTCGGCGCCAACGCGTTCTTCGTCGGTTCGGAGTTCGCGCTGATCTCGGCGCGCCGGGACCGGCTGGAGGCGCTGGCCGAACAGGGCAAGAAGAGCGCGGTGACGGTCATCCGCGCCGGTGAGCGGCTCTCGCTGATGCTGGCCGGCGCGCAGCTGGGCATCACGATCTGCTCCATCCTGCTCGGCCGGGTCGGCGAGCCGGCCGTCGCGCACCTGCTGGAGAGGCCGTTCGACCTGGTGGGCATTCCGGACGCCCTGCTGCACACGGTGTCCTTCCTCGTCGCGCTGGGTCTGGTCGTGCTGCTGCACGTGCTGCTCGGCGAGATGGTGCCCAAGAACATCGCCATCGCCGGGCCGGAACGCACCGCGATGCTCCTGATCCCGCCGTACCTGGTCTATGTGCGGGCGGTGCGGCCGTTCATCGCGTTCTACAACTGGTGCGCCAACATCACACTGCGGGCGCTGCGGGTGGAGCCCAAGGACGAACTCGACGTGACCGTGTCCACGGTCGAGCTCTCCGAGATGATCGCCGAATCGGTGTCCGAGGGCCTGCTGGATCCCGAGGAGCACACCCGACTGACCAGGGCGCTGCAGATCACCGAGCGCACCGTTGCCGACATCGCGCTGCCGCTGCATGAGATCCGGGCGGTCCCGGTGGCCGGGACCGGGCTGGGCCCCACCATCGGCGCCGTCGAACAGGCGCTGGTCCAGACGGGTTACAGCCGGTTCCCGGTGGCCGACGTCGACGGCCGTTACATCGGCTATCTGCACATCAAGGATGTCCTGGCCCTCGGCGACGATCCCGGCGCCGTCGTCGACCGCGGCATGGTCCGCCCGCTGCCGCAGGTCGAATCGCGCATGTCGCTGCCCGACGCGCTGTCGCACATGCGGCGCAACAACAGCCACCTGGCCCTGGTCACGGGACCGACCGAGCAGTCGGGCCCCGCGGCGGCGCCCGGCCTGCCGCCGATCGTGGCGGTGGTCGCGCTCGAGGACCTGGTCGAGGATCTGGTCGGGACCGTGCGCGACGGGACCCACCGTGTCTGAGCAGGTGCTCGGCGCCGACGATTGGCAGCAGCGGGCCGCCGCGCACCGGAATCGGGCCGACGCGCTGCTGGCGCTGACCCGGCCGGACACCGCGGCGCACCCGGTCTGGGACTTCCTGTTCACCTACTACAGCGTCCGGCCCGGACAACTGACCTGCTGGCATCCCGGCTACGGCGTCGTCCTGGCCGGTGGGCAGGCCCGCCGCCACTACCTGGGCCGCACCGGTTACGCCGAGCATCCCGACGGCGTCACCGTGACGGCCGATCACCTGGCCAAACGCGCCGCCACCGTCGAATTCGTCGCGCGGTTGCTGGCGGCCACGGCCGCCCGGCCGGCGCAGCTGAACTGCTTCGGCATGCACGAGTGGGCGATGGTCTACCGCAGCGCCGACGTCCGCCACGATGCGGTGCCGCTGCGGCTGGGCGCGGCCGGCACGGACGCGGTGGTCGAGTCCCCCATGTTCACGCCGTTGCGCTGCACCCATTTCGACGCGTTCCGGTTCTTCACCGACGCGGCGGTGCCGCGCAACGCCGCACGTCTGACCCGCGAATCGCAGGTCGGGACCGAGCAGCCCGGCTGCCTGCACGCGAACATGGACCTGTTCAAGTGGGCGATCAAGCTGGGTCCACTGCTGCCCTCCGAGCTGATGCTGGACTGCTTCGAGCTGGCCGGCGCGGCGCGCGAACTCGACATGGCCGCCAGCCCCTACGACCTGTCCCACTACGGGTACGCCCCGATCAAGGTCGAGCAGCCGGCGGGCCGGGCCGAGTACGCGCGCCGCCAGAGTGAGCTCGCACACGCTGCCGCCGCGCTGCGCCGGGAGTTGCTGACGCGGTGCCATATATTGGTGCGAGCCGATCGCGGCGCGACCCGTCGCGGCACCCCGGTGCGCCACACCCCCGCACATCCCTGGACCAACACCAGCGCCAGCGCGCCGCCATAGCCTCGTTGCGCCCTTTGCCGGGCCTAGGATTGATTGACTGCCAGCCCGCCGGGCCAGAGGAGGAAACATGACCGACCGCGTCGTCGTCGGCGATCTGCGGGTCGCCCCGGTGCTCTACGACTTCATCACCAATGAAGCGCTGCCGGGCACCGGTATCGACCCGGACACCTTCTGGTCCGGCGTGGACAAGGTGATCGCGGATCTGACCCCGCAGAACGAGGCGTTGCTGGCCCGTCGCGATGAACTGCAGGCCCAGATCGACAAGTGGCACCGCCATCACGTCCTCGAACCGGTCGATCCGCAGTCCTACCAGGCGTTTCTCACCGAGATCGGCTACCTGCTGCCACAGCCGGACGCCTTCGCCATCACCACCTCCGGCGTGGACCCCGAGATCACGTCGACGGCCGGCCCGCAGCTGGTGGTGCCCGTCCTCAACGCCCGATTCGCCCTCAACGCCGCGAACGCCCGGTGGGGCTCGCTGTACGACGCGCTGTACGGCACCGACGTGATCCCGGAGACCGACGGCGCCGAGAAGGGCACGAGTTACAACCAGGTCCGCGGCGACCTGGTGATCGCCTACGGGCGCCGGTTCCTGGACGCCGTCGCACCGCTGGAATCCGGGTCGTGGGCCGACGTGACGGGCCTCAGCGTGGCCGACGGGCAACTCGAACTGGCCCTCGGCGACGAGACCACCGGCCTGGCGGATCCCGCGCGGTTCGCCGGATACAGCGGGGACCTCGGTTCCCCGTCCTGGTCGGTGCTGCTGGTCAACCACGGTCTGCACGTCGAGATCGAGATCGACCCGGAGTCCCCCGTCGGATCGACCGACCTGGCCGGTATCAAGGACCTGGTGCTCGAATCGGCGATCACCACGATCATGGACTTCGAGGACTCCGTCGCTGCGGTGGACGCCGACGACAAGGTGCTCGGGTACCGGAACTGGCTGGGCCTCAACCGCGGTGACCTGGCCGAAGAGGTCAGCAAGGGCGACAAGACGTTCACCCGCACGCTCAACGCCGACCGCACCTACGTCACGCCGGACGGCGAGTCCGAACTGACGCTGCCGGGGCGCAGCCTGCTGTTCGTGCGCAACGTCGGGCACCTGATGACCAACGACGCCATCGTCACGCTCGACGCGGACGGCGCCGAGGTGGAGGTGCCCGAGGGCATCCAGGACGCCCTGTTCACCAGCCTGATCGCGCTGCACGGCCTGAAGGCCTCCGATGAGACCGGGCCGTTGACCAACAGCCGGACCGGCTCGATCTATATCGTCAAGCCCAAGATGCACGGCCCCGACGAGGTCGCGTTCACCTGCGAGCTGTTCAGCCGCGTCGAGGACGTCCTGGGGCTGCCCGAGGCCACCCTGAAGGTCGGCATCATGGACGAGGAACGACGTACCTCGGCCAACCTGCGGGCCTGCATCAAGGCCGCCGCCGACCGGGTCGTGTTCATCAACACCGGCTTCCTGGACCGCACCGGCGACGAGATCCATACCTCGATGGAAGCCGGGCCGATGGTGCGCAAGGGCACCATGAAGTCCCAGCCCTGGATCCTGGCCTACGAGGACGCCAACGTCGACGCCGGACTGGCCGCGGGGCTGTCCGGCCGGGCCCAGATCGGCAAGGGCATGTGGGCCATGCCCGATCTGATGGCCGACATGGTGGCGCAGAAGATCGCCCAGCCGCGGGCCGGGGCCACGACCGCGTGGGTGCCGTCGCCGACCGCGGCCACCCTGCACGCGCTGCACTACCACCAGGTCGACGTCGCCGCGGTGCAGCAGGAGCTGGCCGGCCAGACGCGCACCACCCTCGACCAGCTGCTGACGATCCCGCTCGCCGACGCCTCGCTGACCTGGGCCCCCGACGAGATCCGCGAAGAGGTCGAGAACAACTGTCAGTCGATCCTGGGGTACGTCGTGCGCTGGATCGACCAGGGGGTGGGCTGTTCGAAGGTGCCCGACATCCACGATGTCGCCCTGATGGAAGACCGTGCGACACTGCGTATTTCGAGCCAGCTGCTGGCCAACTGGCTACGCCACGGGGTGATCACACCCGAGGTGGTGCGCGCCGGTCTGGAACGCATGGCGCCGGTGGTGGACCGGCAGAACGACGGGGATCCGGCCTACCGGCCGATGGCCCCGGACTTCGACTCGAGCATCGCGTTCAAGGCGGCCGAGGAGCTCATCCTGCAGGGCGCGGCGCAGCCGAACGGGTACACCGAGCCGATCCTGCATCGACGCCGCCGGGAGTTCAAGGCGGCCCAGAACGGACCCGACAACAGCTAGACAGAGGGAGTCATGGGCAGGCACAGCATTCCCGATCCGGACGAGGCCGGGGACCTGTACGGCGACCGACCGGATGCCACCGACTCCCGGGACACCGGGGGGCTGGATTCGGGTCCGGCCACCGGCGGGCACCGCACGCTGAGTGAGTGGACCGGCAGCCACCGCGTGGTGGTCCCGCAGCGGCGCGGTGTCAGCCCAGCGGTCATCGCGGCGCTGGTCGCCGTGGTGGTGCTGGTCGGCGGAGTCATCGTGTGGCGATTCTTCGGGGACGCGCTGTCGAACCGCTCCAACTCGGCTGCGGACCGCTGCCTCGGGGGCGAGGCAAAGGTCGCCGTGGCGGCGGATCCAGCCATCGCGGACACCTTGTCGACGTTCGCCAAGACGTTCAACCAGACCGCCGGCCCGGTCGGCGACGAGTGTGTGGCCGTCAGCGTCACCGCGGCCGGTTCGACTGCCGTGATCAACGGGTTGCAGGGAGCCTGGCCTGGGGATATGGGCGAAAAGCCGGCGGTGTGGATCCCCGGTAGTTCGGTGTCGGTGGCCCGTCTGCAGGCCGCCGCCGGGCCGGGCATCGTCAGCTCGTTCCGTTCGGTGGCCACCTCGCCGGTGCTGCTCGCGGTCCGACCGGACCTGAAGTCGGCGCTGTCCGAACAGAACTGGGCGACGTTGCCGGCACTGCAGAACGACCAGGGGTCGCTGGACCAACTGGGCCTGCCGGGCTGGGGCACGCTGCGCCTGGCGGTCCCCACCGAAGGGGCCAGTGATGCGGCAAACCTGCTGGCAGAGGCGGTGGCGTCGGCCTCGGCGCCCTCGGGCGCGCCCGCCACCGACGGCATCGGCGCGGTCACGGCGCTGCTCGCCGGCCAACCGAAACTGGACGGTCCCACGCTGGACACGGCCATGACGGCCCTGCTCGACGGTGGGGACAACGGTGGGACCAACGGTAATGCTGCCGCAGCGGCGGTGCACGCCGTGGCGATCACCGAGCAGCAGCTGTTCACCCGGGCGAACTCCGGGTCCGCGCTGGCGGGCTGGCGGCCCCCGGGACCGGTGCCGGTGGCCGACTTCCCGGCGACACTACTGGCCGGCGACTGGGTGAGCCAGGAACAGGCCAGTGCGGCCAGTGAATTCGAGCGGTTCCTGCGCAAGCCCGAACAGCTGGCGCAGCTGGCGAAGGCCGGCTTCCGGACCGAGGGCAACACCCCGCCGGCCAACGACGTGGTTGATTTCGCATCGCTGCCGGCGACCTTGTCGGTCGGCGACGATGCGGTCCGGGTCTCGGTGGCCGGAACGCTGGCCGCTCCCGGCGGCGCGCACACCACCTCGATCATGCTGGACCGATCGCTGGACCTGGCGCCGGTGGTCGGGGCCCTCAACACGCGCATCGCCGCCCTCCCGCCGGCCTCGGCAGTGGGCCTGACCAGCTTCAATGGCTCGGCCAGTGCCACCGCGGTGAACGTCGGACCGCTGTCCGATCAGATCGACGGACAGTCGCGCGGAGCGGTCCTGGCGGCTGCGCTGGGCGAGTTGACGCCCGGCGGCGGGGGCGCGGTGTCGTTCACGACGCTGCGCAACGTGCTGGCCGATGCGCAGGCCAACTTCCGGCCGGGTCAGCCGAACTCGGTGCTGGTCATCACCGCCGGACCGCACACCGACCAATCCCTGGGCGCCGAGGGTCTGCAGGATCTCGTCCGGTCCAGTGCCGATCCGGCCCGCCCGGTGGCGGTCGACGTGATCAATGTCGGCGACGATCCGGACCGCCCGACCTGGGAGGCCGTCGCGCAGCTCAGCGGTGGAACGTATCAGAACGTGCCTGCCTCGGACTCGCCCGACTTCGTGACGGCGCTGAACGCCATGCTCTCCTGACCGCTCGCACCCGCGGGGCGGCGCCATGATAGGGCAGCTGCATCAGTATTCCGTTTTGCCACGCCGGTCACTTCTGTCGATTTTTCCCCTTTGGTCTCCCTAATCCCAGATAACGCTTTAGTCTCAGTTCTGTGACTGTTGTGTCAGGAGAGGCCTGGGTGGCCGGCGCGGCGAAGAAATGTGTCGCTGCGCTCGTCGGAGTTCTCGCAGCGATCGCCATTGCCGTGATTGCGGCCGCGCTGTCGCACTCACCGCAGACCGCCGACCGGGCGGCTCCCGAGCTGACGCTGCCGGTGCTGCTGATGTCCACCGAATCGGACCTGGCCGTGGCCGCGTCGTGCACCGACTCGGCCGCGCCGGCCACCGGCGGGACAACCTGCCCGTCCGGCTCCGCGCCGACGGTCACCGATCCGACCGCCGGCTGGATGATGATCGGCGACGGCGGCCTGCTCTGGGGCAACGGCCTGGACGGACTCGTCATCGATCCGACCTGCACGGCCCTGTGCAACGGCGGCAACGCCGGCTTCTTCGGGGGCAACGGCGGCAACGGTGCCTACGGTGGCAACGGCGGCAACGCCTGGTTCACCGGTGACGGCGGCAACGGCGGCGACGGGGTCGATGCCGTCTACGACCCGGTCACCGGCCGGCTGATCTCGGCGGCCATCGACGGCGGTCGCGGTGGCGATGGCGGCCTGATGTCCGGCAGCGGCGGCATGGGCGGCAACGGCGGCAACGACCTCAACTACGGCACCGCCACCAAGGGCGCCACCGCCGGCGACGGCGGGACGGGCGGCGCCAGCGGAATCTACGGTGGTAGCGCCGGGGCCGGCGGCAATGGCGGCAACGCGTACGCCGCGACCGGGAACGCGACCGCCGGCGACGGCGGCGACAGCGGCTCACGCATCTCCGACCTCAATCTGGGCGGTGACAGCGGCGGCGGCGGCAACGGCGGCAACGCGATCGCCGTCAACGGCGATGCCATCGGCGGCGACGGCGGCGACGGCGGGATGGGCAAGTGGCACGAGGCCAAGCCCGGCGGCAACGGCGGCAGCGCCATGGTGATCGGAACCGGCGATGCCTACGGTGGTGACGGCGGTTCCGGCGGAACGGTTTTCGCAGGTACGGGGAGCAACGGCGGCTCCGGCGGCGACGCCATGACCGTGAACGGCAACGCCGTCGGCGGCCGGGGCGGCGACGGCGGACTGGTGGTCTCGCTGGGCGATGCCGGTGACGGCGGCGACGGCGGCGACGCGGTGGGTACCGCAACCGTGACCGGCGGCGCCGGCGGAAGGGGCGGGATCGGCGGCGGAATGGTCAGCGGCGACGGCGGTGACGGCGGGGACGGCGGCAATGCCACCGGCGGAACAACCGTCGTCGGTGGACGCGGCGGCGACGGTGGCTACGGCGGCTTCATCGGGACGGGAACCGGCGGTGAGGGCGGCAAGGGCGGCGACATCGCGTCGACGCGGACGGGCACATCCCACAGCAGCGGCAGCGGCGTGGTCTCCGACGACAGCACCGCCTCCACCGGCACCTCCAAGGCGGGCAATGGCGGCAACGGCGGAATCGGTGGCCTGGTCGGCGGCCGGGGCGGCGACGGCGGCGACGGCGGCGCGGCGTCCACCGGCACGCCCAACAGCGGCGGCAGCGGCGGAACGGGCGGCAATGGCGGCATCGGCGGGTCCACCGGCAAAGCGGGAGCCGACGGCGAATGACCCCCGACCACGCGGCCGAGGCCCGTCACCGGCCGCGGCACGCCCTGCCGACCAGAGGGTCCGTCCGATACCTCGTCGTTGGGCAGGATGTCGTTGGGCAGGACGCCGAGTGCGCGACCCCTCCGCACCTCACGCGGTGTATCGCCGTCGGGGTCACCAGTCAGCACCCGATGCGCATCGTCGTGCGGGTCGTCAGGCAAGATCCGAATCGCCCGACTCCTCCTCCCCTCGTTCCTCGGGGCATCGTCGTCAGGCAAACGCCTCCACCGGCGGGCACGAGCACACCAGGTTCCGGTCGCCATAGGCGCCGTCGATGCGCCGCACCGGCGGCCACACCTTCGGTCGGTAGCCCTTGCCCAGCGGGTACGCCGCCTCCTCGCGGGTGTACGGATGCTCCCACTTCTCGACCAGAAGAGAGTCGGCCGTGTGGGGCGCTCCCCGCAGCGGGTTGTCCTCCAGCGGCCACTGGCCCGAACCGACCTTGTCGATCTCAGCGCGGATGGCGATCATCGCCTCGCAGAACGCATCGACCTCGGCCAGACTCTCGCTCTCGGTGGGCTCCACCATCAGCGTGCCGGCCACCGGGAAGCTCATTGTGGGCGCGTGGAACCCGTAGTCCGCCAGCCGTTTTGCCACGTCATCCACCGTGACGCCGGTCGCCTTGGTGATCGCGCGCAGGTCGAGGATGCACTCGTGGGCCACCATTCCGTTCTCCCCGGTGTAGAGCACCGGGTAGTACTCGTCGAGGCGGCGGGCGATGTAGTTGGCCGAGGCGATCGCGGTCAGCGTGGCAGCGCGCAGCCCCGTGGCGCCCATCATCCGGATGTACATCCAGGTGATCGGCAGGATCGACGCCGACCCGTAGGGCGCCGACGACACCGGATGCCCGTTCGGCAGCTCGGGCGCCAGCGGATGACCGGGCAGGAACTCGGCCAGGTGGGCACGCACCGCCACCGGCCCGACCCCCGGTCCCCCGCCACCGTGCGGGATGCAGAACGTCTTGTGCAGGTTGAGGTGGCTGACGTCGCCGCCGAACTTGCCCGGCCGGGCGAGCCCGACCAGGGCGTTGAGGTTGGCGCCGTCGACGTACACCTGTCCGCCGGCGTCGTGCACCGCCGCACAGATGTCGGCGACGTCGTGCTCGTACACCCCGTGGGTGGACGGGTAGGTGATCATGATCGCCGACAGGTCGGCGGCATGCTCGGCCACCTTGGCCCGCAGGTCATCCAGGTCGACGTCGCCGTTCTCCCGGCACGCCACCACCACCACGCGCATCCCGGCCAGCGCGGCCGACGCCGCGTTCGTGCCGTGCGCACTCGACGGGATCAGGCAGACGTCGCGGTGCGTGTCGCCGCGGGCGGCGTGGTAGTCGGCGATGGCCAGCAGTCCGGCGTACTCCCCCTGCGAACCGGCGTTCGGCTGCAGTGAGATCGCGTCGTAGCCGGTCAGTCCGGTCAGCCAGGTCTCGAGGTCGGCGATCAGGCGCCGCAGGCCCGGCGTGTCGGCCGCCGGGGCGAACGGGTGCTGGCGGGAGAACTCCGGCCAGGTGACGGGCTCCATCTCGGCGGCCGCGTTGAGTTTCATGGTGCACGAGCCCAGCGGGATCATCGTGCGGTCCAGCGCCAGATCCTTGTCGGCCAGGGCGCGCAGGTAGCGCATCATGGCGGTCTCGGTCCGGTGGCTGGTGAACGCGGGATGGGTCAGAAATTCTGAGGTGCGCGTGACGATCCCTGCGCACGTCCGGCCCGCCGCCGTCACCCCGAACGCGTCGAGCACCGCGGCCACGTGCGCGGCGGTGGTGGCCTCGTCACAGGCCACCGACACGTGATCGGCGTCCACCCGCCACAGGTTGATCCCGCGCGCGGCGGCGGCGGCCACCACGGCGTCGGCGCGGCCGGGCACCCGGGCCAGGACGGTGTCGAAGTACTTGTCGTGCACCAGCGCGTCACCGAGCGCGGTGGCGATCTCCTCGGCGTGGCCGTGGACCCGGCGGGCGATGTTGGTCAGGCCGTCGGCGCCGTGGTAGCTGGCGTACATGGCGGCCATCACGGCCAGCAGCACCTGCGCGGTGCAGATATTGGAAGTGGCCTTGTCCCGGCGGATGTGCTGCTCCCGGGTCTGCAGGGTGAGGCGGTAGGCGGGATTGCCGTCGGCATCCACCGAAACTCCCACCAGCCGGCCCGGCAGCTGCCGGGCGTGCTTGGCGTGCACGCAGAGATATCCGGCGTGCGGACCGCCGAATCCCATTGGCACACCGAATCTCTGGGCGCTGCCGAACGCGACGTCGGCGCCGATCTCGCCGGGCGGGGTCACCACCGTCATCGCCAGCAGGTCGGCGCCGACGGCCACCAGGGCACCGCGCTCGTGCGCCTGCTCGACGACGGCCGACCAATCGGTGATGCGACCACTGGCGCCGGGCAGCTGGACCAGGACACCGAACATCTCGCCGTCGGGCAGGCCGTCACGCAGATCGGCGGTGACGATCTCGATGCCCAGTGGCTCGGCACGGGTGGCCAGTATCGCCGCGGTCTGGGCGAAGACGTCGACGTCGACGATCAATCGGTTGCTCTTGGACTTGCTGGCCCGCTGCATCAGCGTCATCGCCTCGGCCGCGGCGGTGCCCTCGTCGAGCATCGAGGCATTCGCCAGCTCGAGACCGGTGAGGTCGGCGACCATGGTCTGGAAGTTCAGCAGCGCCTCCAGGCGCCCCTGGCTGATCTCGGGCTGATACGGCGTGTAGGCCGTATACCAGGCGGGGTTCTCCAGGATGTTGCGCAGGATCACCGGCGGGGTCAGCGTGTCGTAGTAGCCCTGGCCGATCATCGACACGGCCACGGTGTTCGAGGCGGCCAGCGCCCGCAGCTCGGCCAGCGCCTCGTGTTCGGACACCGGGTCGGGCAGCTCGGCCATGCCGGGCGCGCGGCCACTGTCGTCCAGCGCATCCAGGATGTTGGCGGGCAGGGCCTTGGCGGCCAGATCGTCCAGCGACGCGACACCGATCACGTCGAGCATGGTCGCGACGTCGGCGGCGTCGGGGCCGATGTGGCGGTCGGCGAAGTTCAGCTCGGGCACGGGACTCCTCAACGGGGCAGGCGGAACTACTCCTCCCCCTCTGTCGTCCACCCGGAACCGGGCGCCTGAGAGATTCGGCCGTGCCGGTTGTGGGCCGGCCGGGCCTTTCCCCATGGGCGGGCGGCCCCCCGACAATCCTGGGGTCCACCGCTTTCCAGAGGCATCGGGGCCGAGCGCGGTCCGGGGGCCTGAGAGGTTGACGGAGAGGTGTTGCTCCTTCGGCGTCCGTGACTGGCGATCACGGAACTCTCCCGCGGGCGGGCGATGCGCCGTTCAGCTTACCCGGCCCGCCTGATCCCAGTGCCCCGAGCACACGCAAAAGGGACCGATCCGCGCCGGATCGAGGGGCCTTTGCGTCTGTTCGCGCAAATAACGCGCGGTGGTGAATCAGCCGATCTTGCGGTCGCGATGCTTGCGCCGCGAGGCCAGCTCGTCCTCCGGCGCGGCGATCGACTCGCCGCCGTCCGCGCGCTCACCCGGGAAGTCGGCGATGGCGCCGGTCAGTTCGCGCATCGCGCCGGACACCGCGATCCCGAACACGCCCTGTCCGCCCTGCAGCAGGTCGACGACCTCTTCGGCGGACGTGCACTCGTAGACGGTGGTGCCGTCGGAGAACAGGGTGATGTTGGCCAGGTCCTCGACGCCACGCCGGCGCAGGTGATCGACCGCCACGCGGATGTTGTGCAGCGAGATGCCGGTATCGAGGAGCCGCTTGACGATCTTGAGGACCAGGATGTCCTTGAAGGAGTACAGCCGCTGGCTGCCCGAGCCGGCCGCGCCGCGGATCGACGGAACGACCAGCGAGGTGCGGGCCCAGTAGTCGAGCTGGCGATAGGTGATACCCGCGATCTGGCACGCGCTCGGCCCGCGATACCCGATGAGTTCGTCGGGAACGGAATCGTCGGGGAACAGACCGGGTTGCACCGGCCCCTGCGCGATGTCGGGCTCCGGAGTCGGGTCGGTCCCCAGGTCCAGCTGCTCCTGCCGTGGCTGCTCGCCCACCCCTGATTCCTCTCGCCGAGTGTTCAAGAGCATACGCTCTCGTCGGGTCGCCGGGAGTGCGCCGGCCCCAACTTCTCGCTTCCCAGTATCGCCGGATTTCCGGCTCTGCCCGACAGGTGCCGGGCGTGTCGAATGCCGGATGACCAGTTGAGACGGTTCCGTAACATTCGCGGCGGTAACCCGCAGGTCAGGTTGCCTTGAAGTCGTCGGGCGAGATGGTGTCGAGGAATTCCTTGAACTTCTCCACCTCGTCCTCGCGGACCGTGCCCGACGCCTCTTCGTCGGACTCGTCGGGGATCAGCAGGCCGGCCTCGGCCAGCACCGCCTCCTCGACATAGATCGGTACACCCATCCGCAACGCGATGGCCACCGAGTCCGACGGCCGCGCGGACACCGTGATGTCCTGGTCGAAGACCAGATCCGCGTAGAAGGTGCCCTCCTGCAGATCGACGATCCGGACCTCCTTGAGCGAATGCCCAAGGGCGGCAATCAGATCGCGGATGAGGTCGTGGGTCAGCGGCCGGGCCGGCTCGACACCCTGCTGTTCGAGTGCGATGGCGGCGGCCTCGGACTGTCCGATCCAGATGGGCAGATAGCGATCGCCGTTGGATTCCCGCAGCAGCAGGACCGGCTGATTCTGAGGTTGCTCGACGCGGATCCCGACGACGCGAACTTCACCCATCAGTGTTGCCCCTCCGAAGGCTGCGGCGAACTGCCTCCAACTCTAGCCCTCACCGGTTCAGCACGTCGCGGACGGCCGATTTGATCAACGACGTGTGCAGGGTGATCGCCAGTGCGGCCACCTCGCGCGCGAGGTCGTCGGCGCGATCACGCGCGCCGACCTTGTCGGTCTTGACCAGGGGTCCGGCGATCTGGGCGATCAGGTCGGACTGCCGGTCGGCCGCCGACCGGAATGCCCGCAGGTGCCGCGGCTCCACGCCGTAGTCGGCCAGCGCCCGGGCGCACTGCGCGATCACCACCGCGTGCTCGTCGAAGTAGGCCGCCCCGCCGCCCTTGCTCACCGGCGTGATGACACCGTTGCGCAGCAGCGCGTTGAGGAGCTCCGCACCGGCGCCGGACTGTTCCAGGAGGTCGTCGCGGCTCAACCGGAGCCGCGCGGCGGCGACGGCCGGCGTCCCCGGGCTGTCGGGGTCGGGCACCAGGCGCGGCGTGCCGTAGGCCGACGCCGGCTGGGGCAGCTCACCGTCGGGCAGGGCGTCGAGCTGTGCCTTGATGACTTTCAGGGGCAGGTACTGGTCGCGCTGGGCGGTCAGGATGAAGCGCAGCCGCGCGCAGTCGTAGGCGGTGAATCGGCGATACCCCGACCCGGTGCGTTCGGGCGTGATCAGACCTTCGGCCTCCAGGAACCTGATCTTGGAGACGGAGACGTGATCCGGGAAGTCGGGCAGCAGCAGGTCGAGGACCGCTCCGATGGACATCCCGGCGAACTCGGGAGTATCGGGGGCCGTCACTAGCTGCCTGGGCCGCCGTCGTCGGTGCGCGGCCCGGTCAGGAACACCAGCCGGAACTTGCCGATCTGCACCTCGTCGCCGTTGGCCAGCACAGCCGAGTCGACGGGTTCGCGGTTGACGTAGGTGCCGTTGAGGCTGCCCACGTCGACCACCTGGAATTCGCCGGTCTCCAAGCGGAACTCGGCATGACGGCGGCTGACCGTGACGTCGTCGAGGAAGATGTCGCTGTCGGGATGCCGGCCCGCCGAGGTGCTGGCCTGATCGAGCAGGAACCGTGATCCGGCGTTGGGTCCGCGCTTGACGACCAGCAGGGCCGAGCCGACCGGCAGTCCTTCGACACCCGAGACGGCGCTCTCCGATCCGGTCGACGGCGGGGCGTCGAGCTCGTTGAGGAAGTCGGCGCGGAACACCGACGTCGTCTCAACGGTGACCTCGTCGGAACTGTCCTTGTCCGTCACACCTGGCTCCTCACTCGGCTGCTGTGGCAGCGTCTCCAGCATCCTTTGGCACCCTTGGTCTCCAGTGCCCGCCCCGCACTCGCCGTTCCTTCGACCGTACCGTGTGACCGGCGTTCAGTGGTGGTGATCGCGGCCGGTAGGAACCCTAACAATCCGGTCACTCGGTCAGCGATGCCTGGTAGGCGTCCGGATCGAGCAGTGCGGTCAGGTCGTCGTCGAGGGTGCCGCCGTCGATCCGCAGGTCCACCAACCAGCCCTCGCCGTAGGGATCGGAGTTCACCAGATCCGGGCTGCCCTCCAGATTTTCGTTGATGGCAACCACTTTCGCCGACAGCGGCGCGTACAGATCCGACACCGACTTGGTGGACTCCACCTCGCCGAAGGCCTCGCCGGCGGTCAGCACGGCACCGACCTCGGGCAGTTGCACGAACACCACGTCGCCCAGCGCGGATTGCGCGAAATCGGTGATCCCCACACGCACGGTGTCGTCTCCGGTGCGGCGCACCCACTCGTGCTCGCTGGTGTAGAGCAGTTCGGACGGGACTTCGCTCACGGTGGTCTGGCTCCTATGCAAGGGGGATGGAACGGGCTATTTGACGGGCTGAGCGTATTGGCGGGGTTTCGGTTGCCGCAAGGTGGTGACGTCGACCCGCTGCGACTGCTGCACCGTCATGGTGCCACCGACCCGCTCGACGCTGTCGACCGCGCCGCCGGGGATGTTCATCGCCGCGGCCAATGTCGGCGGATCGCCAATGGCCAGAACGGAATACGGCGGCGACAGCGTCGCGCCGTCCATCTGCAGCGCGCCCGGCCGCCCCACCACCCAGGAGTCGACCCCGACCCGGACCGATTGGGAGCCGTCGTGGATCTCGATCGCCTCGGCGCCCGCGGCACGAAGTTCGTTGACGACGTCGAGCATCGTTTCGGGAGCCACGCCGCGGGCCGGGTCGGCGATGGTGATGGTCACCCCCGGCCCGGTAGCGGCGACCGTGCCGATCAGGATCGACAGGGCGGCCAGCCGGGCGCGCGCGTTGTCCACGGCCGCCTGATCGGAGGTGCCGGCGGCCTGCAGGGTCGCCAATTGGCGTTGCAGGTCGCCGACTTCGGTGTTCAGTGCGGCCTCGCGCTGCTGCAGCGATCCGAGCAGGGCCAGCAGGTCGGCCGGGCGCGCGGTGTCCAGGGCGTCGCCGGATTCGGTCTGGCGCACCTGAGTGGCCAGCGCCAGCCCGAGCAGCAGGCACAGCACGACCCCCAGGACGGCGAAGACGAGCTGGGAGCGGCGCTGACGGGGTTCGGGCGCGGGCTCGGGAGGGGACATGTCAGGCCCCGAACAGCCGCCGCCGCAGGGCGGCGGTGTTGCCGAAGATCCGGATCCCGAGGACCACGATGATGGCCGTCGACAGCTGGGTGCCGACGCCGAGCTGGTCGCCGACCCACACGATCAGGGCGGCCACCAGTACGTTGAACACGAAGGACACCACGAACACCTTGGCGTCGAAGATGTGCTCGAGATAGGCCCGCAGGCCGCCGAACACCGCGTCGAGTGCGGCGACCACCGCGATGGGCAGATACGGCTGCACCACCTCGGGCACGCTCGGATGGAACACCAGGCCCAGCACGATGCCGACCACCAGCGCGGCGATTCCGATCATCGGTCGTCCTCCATCTCAGGATCCGGCCTGCCGGGCGAATTCGACGTCGCGGCCGGCACCGGCGGGCAGCGTCAGCCCATCGCCGGTGCTGACCGTGACGCCGGCGCCGTAGGACGCCTCGAGCAGCCGCAGCCGGTTGAGCCCCGGGCTGCGTTCGAAGGTGTCCCGCATGGTGTTGGGCGGTCCGATGGCCAGGATGGTGTACGGACCCGTGATCGGATGGTTGTCGACCAGGATGGCGCCGCCGGCCTGCCGGATGGTCACGTTCGGCCCGATGCGGATGCCGCCGACCGACACCGCCTCGGCGCCGCTGGCCCACAGCGAGTTCACCACCAGTTGCAGGTCGCGGTCCAGGATCACCTGCCGGCTGCCGGCGACCCGTTGCTTGGACACGTCCGAGAGGTCCCGGCCGGCACCGGGATCGGACACGGTCACGGTCAGGCCGGGGCCGATCACCGCGGTGCTGCCGGCGGCCAGGCCGAGCTTGTCCAGACCGGCCAGCAGGCTGCGCCCCTCGCTGTCGTCGCGCAGCCGGGTGCGGGCCAGGTCGTCGACCTGCCCGGCCAGGGTGTCGCGGTCCCGGGTCAGCCCGTCGGCGTTCTGTTCGGCGGAGCGCACACTGCCGGCCAGCACCCGCTGCGCGCTGGTGAGTCCGGGCGCCAGGCTGCGGGCCTGGGCCACCGCCCCGGCGAACACCGCCGCGATCAACAACGCCCCGACGGCCTGCCACAACCCTTGCGAAACCCCAAGCCGCCGTGCGGATTTCGAACGGCGCTCGGCCGCCGCGGCGTAGCCGGGGTCGAGGTGGTCGGTGAGCAACGATCGCAGCAACGACGGCACGGGCAACCGGGTGATCTGGTCGGCCCGTTCCGCGCGCAGCCCCGCATCGGGGTGGTACCCGCCGAGTACGCGGGATGCCGGCCCGTCGCCGCTCATCCCGTCACCCGCGGCAGCTCGCGCAGCACCTTGGTGACCTGCACGACGTAGAGCACGAAGGACCATAGGTACATGTAGACGCCCCAGATCAGGAAGCCCCAACCAAGGGCACCCACCACATCTGTCCACTGCACCCCGTCGGTGCGGCACTGGCCCAGCAGGATCAGCGGGAACGCCGACATCAGGGCGAACGTCGCGGCCTTGCCGATGTACGTCACCGGCAGGGCGGTCAGGCCCCGGCTGCGCAGCAGCGGCAGGGTGGCCGCCAGCAGGCCGTCGCGGACCAGCAGGATCGCGATGATCCACCACGGGATCATCCCGGCGATCGCCATGGCCACCGGCACCACCACCATGTAGAGCCGGTCGACGGCGGGGTCGAGCAGTTCGCCGAGCCGGGAGTACTGGTCGAGCAGCCGGGCGATCTTGCCGTCGGCCCAGTCCGAGGCGCCGCTGATCATCAGCACCGCGGTCGCCCAACCGTAGGCGTGGGTGACCAGCAGCAGGTAGACGAAGACGACGATCAGGACCAGCCGCAGCACCGACAGCACATTGGGCACCGTCAACACGCGCTCGCGCGACTGACCCGGGTGCGCGTCCATGCTGCCCAACCTAGTGCCCGGACTAGCGGAAGACCCCCGGCAGGCTCAGCACCGAGAGCGTGTCGTCCTGCAGCGGATTGTCGTGCACCATGTACGTCCATGTCGACGTCGGGCGGGCCAGCTTCGACAGGTCGAGATCGAATTCGTGCTCGCCGCCGTCCACCAGGTCGGCCGTCTCGAAGGTCTGCTGGGCGGCCTCGACGGCGTTGCTGGCCAGCGAGCCGAAGGCGTCGACGGCCAGCCGGTGGAATTCGTCGAGCGGGTTCTGCCGGCCCAGTGCGCGCAGGTGGATGCTCTCCCGGATGTCGGCCAGGTAGGCCAGGTGATCGGCCCAGCCGCGGTCCAGGTGGTACAGCATGATCTGCCGGCAGAGCCGCTCGAGCTGCTCGGGAGAGAGCCGCTCGGCCAATTCGTCCGCCCGCTCCGGGGCCAGCGCCTGCAGTTCCTCATGGGCCGCCGCGGTGGCCAGCAGCTTGTTGCGCCGCTCGACGATGATGGCCCGCTGCTGGGCGATCAACTGGTTGTAGCGCCAGGTGTTGGCGTGCACGTCGAGCAGCTTGCCCTCGGCGATCCGCTGGGCGTGGTCGAGCAGCGTGGCGGCCTTGGGGCTGACGATGCGGCCGTCCCCCTTTTCCGCGTCGGTCTCCGTGGGCAGCTTGCCGGGATCCAGGTGCGAGGCCACCACGTCGTCCTCCCAACTGGCGAAGAACATCGACGACCCGGGGTCGCCCTGCCGGCCGGCCCGGCCCCGCAGCTGGTTGTCCAGGCGCTCGGTGTGGTGCCGGCCGGTGCCGACCACGTGCAGGCCGCCGAGCTCGACCACCTGGTCGTGGCTGGATTCATCGGAGCCGCCGAGCCGAATGTCGGTACCGCGGCCGGCCATCTGGGTGGACACCGTGACGGCCCCCAGGGCGCCGGCTTCGGCGATGACGGCGGCCTCCTCGGCGTCGTTCTTGGCGTTGAGGACGACGGCGGGGATGCCGCGGCGCAGCAACTTGCGGTGCAGCTCTTCGGATTCGGCGACGTCCTGGGTGCCGACGAGCACCGGGCGGCCGGTGTCGTGCACCTCGGCGATGTGGTCGATGATCCCGTCGATCTTGGCCGCGTCGGTGATGTAGACGCGGTCCTGCTCGTCCTCGCGGATGTTGGGCGTGTTCGGTTCGATCGGCGAGACGCCCAGGGAGTAGAACTTGCGCAGTTGTTCGCCGGCGGCCAGCGCGGTGCCGGTCATGCCGCAGACCGTCGGGTAGCGGTTGATCAGCGCCTGCACGGTGATGGTGTCGAGCACCTCGCCGGTCTCGGTGGTCTCGATGCCCTCCTTGGCCTCGACGGCGGCCTGCAGTCCGTCGGGCCAGCGTTGCAGGGTCGCGATGCGGCCGCGGGACGAGTTGATCAGGTGCACGGCGCCGTCACGGACGATGTAGTGCACGTCGCGCTGGAGCAGCACGTGCGCGTGCAGGGCGACGTTGACCTCGGTGAGTGTGGTGGCGACGTGTTCTTCGGAGTACAGGTCGATCCCGCCCAGGGCCTTCTCGATCTTCTCGGCGCCCGCCTCGGTCAGGTGGATGTTGCGCCGGTCGGCATCGGCGGCGTAGTCGATCCCGGCGGTCAGGTCGCCGACCAGCGCGATGATCTCCAGCCGCGGCTGCTCGCGGTGCGTGGTGCCCGCCAGCACCAGCGGGACCAGCGCCTCGTCGACCATGACGGAGTCGGCCTCGTCGATCAGGGCGACGTCGGGGTTGGGTGACACCAGGTCGTCGACGTCGACCACCAGCTGGTCGCGCAGGACGTCGAACCCGATCTCGTTGACCGAGGCGTAGGTGACGTCGCAGGCGTAGGCCGCGCGGCGTTCTTCGGCCGTCGAGCTCTCGGTGATCCAGCCGACCGTCAGGCCCATGGCCTCGAGCAGCGGCCCCATCCACTCGGCGTCGCGGCGGGCCAGGTAGTCGTTGACGGAGATGACGTGGACGTGGCGGCCGCCGAGCGCGTACCCGGCCGCAGCGATGGCGCCCGACAGCGTCTTGCCCTCACCGGTGGCCATCTCCACGACGTCGCCGGCCAGCATCCGCAGCGCCCCCTGCAGCTGCACGTCAAAGGGACGCAGCGACGTCGTCCGCTCGGCCGCCTCCCGCGCGATCGCCAGGAACTGCGGGATGTCGGCGGACTCGGCCAGCGCGTCGAGATCCAACAATTTGGCGGCCTTGCGCAGCTGTTCGTCGTCGAGCTCGGCGGCCTTGGCCTCGAATTCGGCCGCCGCGGTGACCTCTTCGGCAGTGCGGGCGCGGTTCTTGTCGGTGCTGGCGCCGAGCAGTTTCCAGAATCGGCCGCTCGTCTTGGGGGTTCGTGCCACAGGACAACGGTACGCGGCCCCGGTGACGGGCTGCATGATCGGCGGGTGCACCGTGAATGCGACGTCGTTGTGGCGTCCGCGGGCTTCGACACGTCGGCGCTGGTCCGGAATTTGGAGTTGCCGTTCGCCGCTCGGTGAGCGCGACCACAGGCGGTCCTCGGGCCGGGAACCAGTGTTACTCTTAGCTCGGCTATATGAATGCCGAGGGCTGCTGCGAATCGCCGACCGCCCGCCCCGCTCCGACACCTGGAGGTACGAGCCGCACATGACTGTTCTGTGCCCGGCGCTCGTCCTCGGAAGCTGCCGCCCCGCATGAGCACGCCATTGTCGGCGCCACCGCACAAGGGTGGTATCGCGCTGTGGATCCGGCGGCTGGCGATCCCGATCATCATCGGCTGGGTCGTTCTGATCGGCTTCCTCAACTCGAGCGTGCCCCAGCTCGAGGTCGTCGGGCAGATGCGATCGGTCTCCATGGCGCCCGAGGAAGCGCCCTCGGTGATGGCGATGAAGCGCATCGGCCACGTGTTCGACGAGTTCCACTCCAACAGTTCGGCGATGATCGTGCTGGAGGGCGACCAGCCGCTGGGCCCCGACGCGCACCATTTCTACGACCAGATGGTGGCGAAGCTACGCGCCGACACCAAGCACGTCGAACATGTCCAGGATTTCTGGGGCGACCCGCTGACCGCCGCGGGAGCGCAGAGCGTCGACGGCAAGGCCACCTACGTCCAGGTGTATCTGTCGGGCAACCAGGGTGAGGCGCTGGCCAACGAATCGGTCAAGGCCGTGCAGGACGTCGTCGCGTCGGTCGCCCCGCCGCCGGGAGTCCACGTCTACGTCACCGGACCGTCCGCGCTGTCGGCCGATCAGCACATTGCCGGCGACCGCAGCGTCAAGATGATCGAGATCCTGACGTTCACCGTCATCATCGTGATGCTGCTGCTGGTCTACCGCTCGTTCGTCACCGTGCTGCTGGTGCTGCTGATGGTGGTGCTCGAACTGTCGGCGGCGCGCGGCATCGTGGCGTTCCTCGGCTTCCACAACATCATCGGGCTGTCGACGTTCGCCACCAACCTGCTGGTGACGCTGGCGATCGCGGCGTCCACGGACTACGCCATCTTCCTGATCGGCCGGTACCAGGAAGCCCGCAGCCGCGGGATGGACCGCGAGACCGCGTACTACGACATGTTCCACGGCACCGCGCACGTGATCCTGGGCTCGGGCCTGACCATTGCGGGCGCCACCCTGTGCCTGCATTTCACCCGTTTGCCCTATTTCCAGTCGCTGGGCATCCCGCTGGCCGTCGGCATGGTGACGGTGGTGATCGCGGCCCTGACCATGGGTCCCGCGGTGGTCTCGATCGCCAGCCGGTTCCGCAGGACGCTGGAACCCAAGCGCGCCATGCGGATTCGCGGCTGGCGCAAGGTGGGCACCGCGGTGGTCCGCTGGCCGGTGCCCATCCTGGCCGCCACCATCGCACTGTCGCTGATCGGGCTGCTGACGCTGCCGGGTTACCAGACGAACTTCAACGACCGCAACTATCTGCCCAAGGATCTGCCCGCCCAGGAGGGCTATTCGGCTGCGGAGCGGCACTTCTCGGTGGCCCGGATGAACCCCGAACTGCTGATGATCGAGTCCGACCATGATCTGCGGAACTCGGCGGACTTCCTGGTGATCAACAAGATCACCAAGGCGATCATGGCCATCCCCGGAATTTCCCGGGTCCAGTCGATCACCCGCCCCGAGGGAACGACCATGGAGCACAGCACGATTCCCTTCATGCTGGGCATGAGCGGCACCACCCAGACGATGAACCGCAAGTACATGATGGACCGGATGGCCGATATGCAGGTCCAGGTCGCCGCCATGCAGAAGAACATCGACACCATGCAGCAGATGATCACGCTCATGGAGCAGATGAACGGCGTCATGAAATCGATGGTGGCGCGGACCCACAACATGGCCGACGACATCGCCGAACTGCGGGACCACATCTCCGATTTCGATGATTTCCTGCGGCCCATGCGCAATTACTTCTATTGGGAACCGCACTGCATGAACATCCCGGCGTGCCAGGCGATCCGGTCCACGTTCGACAGCCTCGACGGCATCGACACCATGACCGACGCCTTCCAGAGCATCCTGCCGGACATGGACAAGATGAACGAGCTGCTGCCGCAGATGCTGGCCCTGATGCCGTCGAACATCGAGACCATGAAGACGATGAAGTCGATGATGCTGACGATGTATCAGACCCAGAAGGGTCTGCAGGATCAGATGGCGGCCCTGTCGGAGAACCAGAGTGCCATGGGCGACGCGTTCGACACGGCCCGCAACGACGACAGCTTCTACCTGCCGCCGGAGATCTTCGACAACGACGAGTTCAAGCGCGGCATGAAGAACTTCATCTCCCCCGACGGCCACGCGGTGCGGTTCATCATCAGCCACGCGGGCGATCCGATGTCCGTCGAGGGCATCGACCGGATCGATCAGATCCGGCTGGCCGCCAAGGAAGCCATCAAGGGCACCCCGCTGGAGGGCTCGAAGATCCAACTCACCGGCACCGCAGCCACTTTCAAGGACATGCAGGAGGGCAACAGCTGGGATCTGATGATCGCCGCGATCGCCGCGCTGGCGCTCATCTTCGTGATCATGCTGATCATCACGCGGGCCATCGTCGCGGCCGCGGTGATCGTCGGCACCGTGGTGTTGTCCCTGGGCGCGTCCTTCGGCCTGTCGATCCTGTTCTGGCAGCACATCATGGGCATCGATCTGCACTTCATGGTGATGGCGATGACGGTCATCATCCTGTTGGCGGTCGGCGCCGACTACAACCTGCTGTTGGTGGCCCGGTTCAAGGAGGAGATCCATGCCGGGCTCAACACCGGCATCATCCGGGCCATGGGCGGCACCGGTTCGGTGGTCACCTCGGCCGGGCTGGTGTTCGCGTTCACGATGATGTCCATGGCGGTCAGTCAGCTGACCGTGATCGCGCAGGTCGGTTCGACCATCGGTCCGGGTCTGCTGTTCGACACCCTGGTGGTGCGCTCCTTCATGACGCCGGCCATCGCCGCGCTGCTGGGCCGGTGGTTCTGGTGGCCGCAGGTGGTCCGCTCCCGGCCAGCCCGCACACCACCGCAGCCGCAGCTCCAGGACGCCTGACGGGTACCGGGCGTCGGCGCCGGGAAGTCGTTATGCTGGCGCATTCCAGGCCGAACCAGGAGCTCCGAGTAGCCACATGACGTCCGCCGATCCCAGTCGCGCCTCGCACATCCGGCTGACCTCGCACAACGCCGGGATGCACGCGCCGGCCATCCACTGGGGTGCCGGCACCGCCGCCGGCCGCGGCCCGATCGTCGGGACCACCACCAACCGGGCGCACCGCAACGTCATCGGGACCCACAGCGGTTCCTACGGGGTGTACCGGGCCCTGGCCGTCGCGGCCGGATCGCTGTCCCGCGAACACAAGGCCGATCTGACCAACACCACACCCACCGCGGTCATCGGGCCGTACCCGCAGTGGTCCGACCCCACCAAGATCGTCAGCCTGGATCCCTGGGGGGCGGCGGTGGCCGATGTGTTCGCCGGGGCGCTGGCCGGCGGCTACGACATCCGGCCCACCATCGCGATCACCCAGGCCCATGTCATCCTGCCGGAGGTCGTAGAAGCTATCAGCGGCCGTCGACTCCAGCCCGACGGCCAAGTGCTGCTGCCCGGCGGCGCGGCCCTGGTCACCAAGGCCGCCATCGAACCCGTCTGGTACCTGCCCGGGGTGGCCGAGCGATTCGGCTGCACCGAAACCGCCTTGCGCCGAGCGCTTTTCGAGGAGACCGGCGGGATGTATCCCGAGCTGGTCACCCGTTCGGATCTCGAGGTGTTCCTGCCCCCGATCGGCGGGCAGACCGTGTACATCTTCGGTAGCGCGCACGACCTGGCCGATCCGAGCGTCGAGCTGACCGCCCGGGTGCACGACGAGTGCAATGGGTCCGACGTCTTCGGTTCCGATATCTGTACGTGCCGCCCGTATCTGACCCACGCCATCGAGGAGTGCATCCGCGGCGCCCAGCGCGGCGGTGTGGGGCTGGTCTCCTACTCGCGCAAGGAGGGCCGCGCCCTCGGCGAGGTCACCAAGTTCCTGGTCTACAACGCCCGCAAGCGTCAGGAGGGCGGCGATACCGCCGAGGCCTACTTCACCCGGACCGAATGTGTTGCCGGGGTGCAGGACATGCGGTTCCAGGAGCTGATGCCCGATGTCCTGCACTGGCTGGGCATCACCAAGATCCACCGGCTGGTCTCGATGAGCAATATGAAGTACGACGCCATCACCGGCTCGGGCATCGAGGTGGGCGAGCGCGTCAACATCCCGGACGAGCTGATCCCGCCGGACGCCCGTGTGGAGATCGACGCGAAGATGGCGGCCGGATATTTCACCCCCGGCCCGGTGCCCGACGCGGACGAACTCAAGAAGGCCAAGGGCCGGGGCCTGTCCGGGTGAACAGGCTGGACATCCCGCCGGGTGCACCTGGAGCCATCGCAGAACTGCGCCGAACGGACACCATCCGCGAGCGCGCGGGCCGGTTATTGGCGCGTGCCCGCGCCGGGGACTCCTCCTGGTTCACCGTGCACGACGACGC
>Ga0116193_1000377_pt1 | contig 42963 bp, 39 predicted proteins | sample AD_UKC115_MetaG_FD_89892 | JGI IMG/M metagenome (GOLD analysis project Ga0116193, IMG submission 89892) | Active sludge microbial communities of municipal wastewater-treating anaerobic digesters from Hong Kong - AD_UKC115_MetaG | ecosystem: Engineered > Bioreactor > Anaerobic > Digestate... | reverse complement strand
CCCAACATTATAATCGACTCCTACTTATAGAATTAATATTATGTTAACCTATAAGGAGAAGTTTGTGAATAGGTGAGGACTTTTCTTTCCCGAAACCGGGTAATTTAATTTTACCACTGACATTTCCTGAATCATTAACCATGCTGATTTGTTTCAATCCTTGTTTTACTGGAAGTCTTACTGCAACTTGTTTTCATATTCAGACTTTTTGCTCGGAACATCGTTAAGTTTCAATCCTTGTTTTACTGGAAGTCTTACTGCAACAAAGAAGAGGTGAAAGAAGACAATGCCAAAGGTAAAGTTTCAATCCTTGTTTTACTGGAAGTCTTACTGCAACCATCTGCACCTGCTACACCTCCAACGGATATTCCCAGTTTCAATCCTTGTTTTACTGGAAGTCTTACTGCAACAAGATGGGGTTGTAAATCAAAATCCTGAAGAAGTTGGTTTCAATCCTTGTTTTACTGGAAGTCTTACTGCAACCACAACCCCCATAAAAAAACTATACAATATGTATAATGTTTCAATCCTTGTTTTACTGGAAGTCTTACTGCAACCATAAGATAGTTTGGTGCAAATTCTCTATAGAGAGGTTTCAATCCTTGTTTTACTGGAAGTCTTACTGCAACCCAATACCTGGCTCCATTGCCTCTATAGCGTTTTTGTTTCAATCCTTGTTTTACTGGAAGTCTTACTGCAACTTAGTGTTTTGTGTTTCTGTGATTCTATTTTTATATGTTTCAATCCTTGTTTTACTGGAAGTCTTACTGCAACCAACAATAACTGTTAATGTGGGATTATATCCTTATAGTTTCAATCCTTGTTTTACTGGAAGTCTTACTGCAACGAATCCATAATGAGCACTAAGTACAGATATGATTTCGTTTCAATCCTTGTTTTACTGGAAGTCTTACTGCAACCCATATGCTTAAAGGGTGGAAAAAGGACTTTATAAGCGGTTTCAATCCTTGTTTTACTGGAAGTCTTACTGCAACAGTTCATGCAAAAGTCCAGCCCACAATAGTATCTGGTTTCAATCCTTGTTTTACTGGAAGTCTTACTGCAACTTCTTGAATCCAGATTGTCCTCCACCATTATCATATTGTTTCAATCCTTGTTTTACTGGAAGTCTTACTGCAACTTCAAGACTGCATAGGAGGAATACCATGTTAACAATGTTTCAATCCTTGTTTTACTGGAAGTCTTACTGCAACATACATGTACATGCTACCTTCAAGCCTATACCGTTTTGTTTCAATCCTTGTTTTACTGGAAGTCTTACTGCAACACGAAAACTAGTCTTTTTTATTTCTCAAAAAAAATATTGTTTCAATCCTTGTTTTACTGGAAGTCTTACTGCAACAATATTTTGGTTTCAGCCTAAAGCACCAAAAAATAGTTTCAATCCTTGTTTTACTGGAAGTCTTACTGCAACAAGGCACAAAGCATTCCTTCTGTAATTGTGTGTAAGAAGTTTCAATCCTTGTTTTACTGGAAGTCTTACTGCAACTAGGCTGCTGCCCGTTTGAATTCTGAAAATTCTTACCTTGTTTCAATCCTTGTTTTACTGGAAGTCTTACTGCAACTAATGGTTGTTTAATTGAAATATTTGAACAACCATTGTTTCAATCCTTGTTTTACTGGAAGTCTTACTGCAACTAATGGTTGTTTAATTGAAATATTTGAACAACCATTGTTTCAATCCTTGTTTTACTGGAAGTCTTACTGCAACTTTTGCAGAAATGGCATAAAACAATAATATAAGAATGTTTCAATCCTTGTTTTACTGGAAGTCTTACTGCAACACATATCCTCTCTCGCTTGCTTCCTTTGCCAACGCGGTTTCAATCCTTGTTTTACTGGAAGTCTTACTGCAACTAATTCCTTTTGAAAGCGGTGTTGTAGTAATAAAGCAGGTTTCAATCCTTGTTTTACTGGAAGTCTTACTGCAACTAGAACAAACTTATAAGTTATGTTTGCTTGGTGCTACTGAGTTTCAATCCTTGTTTTACTGGAAGTCTTACTGCAACAGACAATGACTATACAGATCAATCTGGAGACCTAAGGTTTCAATCCTTGTTTTACTGGAAGTCTTACTGCAACAGATAATGACAAAAAGCAATAAATAAAAATAATTAGTTTCAATCCTTGTTTTACTGGAAGTCTTACTGCAACTTTTTTTGTACCTATTATTTGCTACAGAATAGGGCGTTTCAATCCTTGTTTTACTGGAAGTCTTACTGCAACATGAAGAAAGTGTGAATACAAATGAAGAAAATAATAGTTTCAATCCTTGTTTTACTGGAAGTCTTACTGCAACAAAAACGCTGGGCGCCGTAACTTATGCTTTACATTGTTTCAATCCTTGTTTTACTGGAAGTCTTACTGCAACCTAAGGGCAGCTTACCGCCTTGGTCTGAAACCTATAAGTTTCAATCCTTGTTTTACTGGAAGTCTTACTGCAACTACAAACTTTAATATGCGTGGACAGGATGGAAAAATGTTTCAATCCTTGTTTTACTGGAAGTCTTACTGCAACTTTGCCAATAGTCCAGCAGCTACAAATCCATCAAGTAGTTTCAATCCTTGTTTTACTGGAAGTCTTACTGCAACCGGATTATTGGTTACCGCTGAAAGAATTTGTGTCAGTTTCAATCCTTGTTTTACTGGAAGTCTTACTGCAACAGTTAGTGAACATATCAAAGTTAAGATTAGAGGGCTGTTTCAATCCTTGTTTTACTGGAAGTCTTACTGCAACTTTTCTTCATCTTTAGGATCATAAATTTTTTGATACTGTTGTTTCAATCCTTGTTTTACTGGAAGTCTTACTGCAACTATTAATAGTCGGTCAGATTATATCAGGATGCTTATGTTTCAATCCTTGTTTTACTGGAAGTCTTACTGCAACTATACCGATAATGAATTTGAGTGTACATCTATTCAGAGTTTCAATCCTTGTTTTACTGGAAGTCTTACTGCAACTCTTTGTTATCATTAACACTGTCAAAAGTTTTAATATGTTTCAATCCTTGTTTTACTGGAAGTCTTACTGCAACCTAAAGGGCAATGCAAATGTGGATATAAAATACCAATGTTTCAATCCTTGTTTTACTGGAAGTCTTACTGCAACCACATGCCGAAAGGCGAAGCGTCAAACTTACTTGTGTTTCAATCCTTGTTTTACTGGAAGTCTTACTGCAACTGTCGATTTCTCCAGTGTCCAGATATCTCTTTTCAATGTTTCAATCCTTGTTTTACTGGAAGTCTTACTGCAACATCATGAAATAGATAAAGTTCTATGCAAATGTAGATTGTTTCAATCCTTGTTTTACTGGAAGTCTTACTGCAACTTTGCAATTCCTTCACCTCACTTTCATTTAATTTACGTTTCAATCCTTGTTTTACTGGAAGTCTTACTGCAACTTGTTACGCCCATAGTTTAATTTTCCTCCTTTAAATGTTTCAATCCTTGTTTTACTGGAAGTCTTACTGCAACTATGATTATCACAATTTTTGCATGGAAAATTATATTTCTGGTTTCAATCCTTGTTTTACTGGAAGTCTTACTGCAACGACTGATTCTGAAATTGCTTCCGTACTTGCAAGAAGTTTCAATCCTTGTTTTACTGGAAGTCTTACTGCAACGATTCATTTGATTACCTCCCATTTTGTTATATCTCGTGTTTCAATCCTTGTTTTACTGGAAGTCTTACTGCAACCGTCAAACTTTCCGTCGTAGGCATTGTAGTGAATAGAGAGTTTCAATCCTTGTTTTACTGGAAGTCTTACTGCAACATAAGGCGTACACCGTTCTTTTTTAGTGCTCGTTTAGTTTCAATCCTTGTTTTACTGGAAGTCTTACTGCAACAAAAGCTGTTTGAAGAGCATCTGAAAGAGCTAGTTATGTTTCAATCCTTGTTTTACTGGAAGTCTTACTGCAACAGCACTAGAAGACATATCTCTTATGTATCAAAGCTTTCAAGCTTTTTTTGACGGAACTTTTTTGAGCATTTTGTATAAAAAAACTGCTCATTTTTACGAAATTCTTTAAATTTTCGAATTATAAACACAGGCATACACCTCACTATTTTCAAGGCTTACAGGACTGCAAACAGAAATCTTCAAATAATTTTACAGTAACAATTTTCAAAATCAAACACACTTTAGTTAAAACATATCATACTGCAACATTAGTTTCAATAATTTATGCAAAATTTATTTATTCCTAAAGCTTGATAAATTCACATCCTGAAAATATATCCTCCTTATCAATTGTAATATTTACCTGTAGAAAGTTTGAAAGCCCCTTTGTTAATATCAAGTGGGTTCGCCCTGACAAGCAACCACATCAATTAACAAAGGAGCTAACGACATGACTTATTGTACTACAGTTTTTGAAACTGCTGTGCAAACAGTTTGAAAAGCTTTCACTGTTTAAAAAATGCCCCCATTCTCCATATCTGTTTTATTCACAAAATCCAAGTGGTATAATTTTTCCCAATGGTTTATGTTTAACGTTCCCCTTGTGAGACGAATTGCTAAAATACAACAACCTTCATCCTTTTCATTATTTGCAATATCATACCATTCGGCAAAAACTGTGCGGAGTTTGGTTCTTATTTCGGCATTTTTCGGGTCAAGCACCCAACCGAGGTTTTCACCTATTCCATTAGCGGTAAACCACTCGAAACAAACTGCAATCGAAACCTCCGAGTTTTGCACGATTTGTTGCATTTTGTTTGATTTCACATGAGTTGTAACATAGAACACACCGTCTTCATAGTAAGCGTTTACATCGCGGACAATCGGGCGGGGCTTTCCGTCAGCGCCCGGCTCCCGTGCAATCGTCGCAAGGGAAATAACATTGTCTTTGCCGTTGCCGAACTTCTCTTCGATTAATTTTAACCCTTCTTCATACTTGCTCATTTTGCATTTCCTCCTCTAACATAAATTTTCTAACTTTACATTTTAATCTTAAGTTCACAATATAAAACCAAACCGAATTAAGCAAAGATTTTTATTTGGTAATATATATGATTATATCAAATTAGAAATCAGAATAGGTTAAAAAAAACTAATCATATACAATTCATTTGTGTATGATTAGTACAAGTGCCAAAAAGGTACGATTTTTGCGCAGCAAAATATCGTTCATCTGTCTGCCGAATGGCATCTTACTGCTTTTTTGCGAAGGTCACGCAAATTACGTTGTTTGACACTAAAACAAATCGGAACCAACTTTAAATCAGCTCCAAAACACCGCATTCCGGCAAAAAAATACTGCCAAAGCACGACTATCATCCTGCTCTGGCAGTATCAACAAACAAACGGGGCAAGGTACCGATCCCTTATAATAACTGTTTTCTTATCTCTTCCCCGGATTTTATAGAAAGGTATGCCGGTGCAATATCAAACACGGTTTTAGCTCCGGAAACCCCTTCCTTGTTTAACCTGAACGCTGCTCTGGCATACGCTATTAAAGTATTTGCAGTAAAATCAGGATTGGAGTCGAGCTTAAGTCTATATTCAATTATATGTGAGTTTTCATTATTGATGCCGGTATTTCCTGTTCTGATTGAAAATCCGCCGTGCGGTATTCCGCTATGATTCTTCTGAAGTTCTTCTTCAGTTATAAAGTGTACGATTGTATCATAGTCTGCAAAATAATTAGGCATAGTCTTTATATCATTTTCGATCTTAGCCTTGTCTGATCCTTCTTCTGCAACAACAAAGCATTCTCTGATATGTTTTTGCCTTGTAGTAAATTCAGGATTTTCACCTTTTCTTACCGCTTCAATTGCACTCTCAATGGGTATAGTGTATTGCTTTGCATTTTTTACACCCTTTACTCTTCTGATGGCATCTGAATGACCCTGGCTTACGCCTTTACCCCAAAAAGTATAGTCCTTACCTTCAGGTAAAATAACCTCTCCAAACAAACGGCTGAGCGAAAACATCCCAGGATCCCAGCCACTCGATATAACCGCCACCTTATTTGCTTTTTTTGCTTCTTTATTGACGGCATCATAGTATTCAGGAATCTTTGCGTGAGTATCGAATCCATCCACCATATTAAACATTCCTGCAAACAAAGGCCCCTGTTCGGGTAAATCCGACATACTGCCGCCACAAAGCAACATAACATCTATTTTATCTGTCATATTTTTTGCTTCATCAATATGGTATGCCTTTACACCTTCAGTCATCGTCTTTATTGAAGAAGGATCCCTCCTTGTAAAAACACCAACCAATTCCATATCTTTATTCTGCCTGATTCCCAACTCTGAGCTCTTACCCAGGTTGCCATAACCAACAATACCAATTCTAACATTTTCCAAATATGACTCCTCCATTCCAAACATATAAAATTTCTTCAAGTTCTTGTGTCAAGTATTTTATCATATATTAAATAATTCTACACCACTTTAATTTGATTTTTTTGTATATCCCCAAAAATTCTTTCTAATTTTTCTTTAAGTTCTGCACATAGTTATCCATTGCATTGGCCACAATTTTAGAAAACCTTACTGCTTCCACAACCGTCTTTGCTCCGGTAACAACATCTCCGCTGGCATAAACACCAGGGCGACTGGTTTCTCCAAATTCATTTACGACAACAAGCCCTTTGGAATTTACTTCAATACCTGGCGATGAAGAAACAATAACAGCTCTTGGTACCTGACCGATTGCCACGATAATGGAATCACATTCCATCAACTCTTCAGTTCCTTCTACCGTTCCTACAACATTAATATTATTTCCGTCAGAAACGACTTTACTGTCTGCAAATACTACACCTTTTTCAGTAAATTCAACTGCACTCTTTAAATAATGGAACTTCACACCATCTATCTTTGCATATCGAATTTCTGTCTCTCTTGCTGCCATCATTTCCTCTGATTTATAACTTACAATGGAAACTTCACGTACACCCTGTCTTACAGCAGTTCTTGCAGCATCGATTGCAACGTTTCCCGCTCCAATAACAACCACCTTTTCACCGAGGTCATAAGCATTTGGTTTGCGCAAATACTCAATGGCATAATTTACGTTGCCAAGACTTTCTCCCTTTATATTCATCTTTCTTGGATTCCATACACCGGTACCAAGGAAAATTGCCTGAAAACCGTCACGGAACATATCATCAATATTAAGCGTTGTTCCAATAGTTGTATTTGGCCTGATTTTTACCCCGCTCTTTATCAAGACACTTCCTAAATTGTCGATATATTTCTTAGGAAGTCTGAATTCAGGAATACCATATCTTAGTACACCTCCGATGCTGTCATTTCCTTCAAATATTGTAACATCATAATTTTTTTTTGCCAGCAGCAAGGCTATTGTAATCCCAGCAGGTCCCGAACCGATGATACCGATTTTCCCTGCTGTCTTGTCAGACTTTTTCGGTTCATACACATTCAGATAAAAATCAGATATGTACTGCTCAATAGCACTGATTTGTACCGGGGTACTTTTTATTCCTGTTACACAGTGACCTTCACACTGGTTTTCCTGTGGGCAGACACGACAGCATATGATAGACAGCGGGTTGTTTTCGAACAAAAGCTGACCAGCTTGTTTTACATCGCTTTCAAGAAGCATTTGGATAGCATCACGTATTGGTGTTCCTACGGGGCACCCCTTACTGCACTGTGGGTTTTTACACTGAAGACATCTTTTTGCATCATCCATTACATGTTTACTCATCATTTTACCTCCCACTAAACTTTTTCATTTATTAATATAATTGTTAACACCTTGTCTGTCTCTACCACCTGTGTTATGATTATTCTGGTTGTTCCACAATACGAAATGGAGGTGTGCTATGGAAAACAACAGCACAAACCCGGTACAATCAGCCGGAAGAATCTTTACCATAATGGAAACCCTTGCAGAAACCGGCCCCATTGGACTTACAGAACTCAGCGTGCGACTGTCGCTTCATAAAAGCACTGTACACCGGCTTTTAACTTCCCTGATCAGTATGGGATATGCAGACCAGGATGCCATAAGCGGGAAATATCTCCTTACTTATAAACTAGTACAACTGGCTGATCATTTGCGTGAAAATCAGGATTTCCTTCCACTGATTCATCCTTATATTGTCCGGCTCTGCGAAGAATGCTGCGAAACAGTTCATCTGGTGAAACGTACCGGTAACAGAATTATTTATATCGATAAGGTTGAAAGCAATGTTAATTCCATACGAATGGGTTCTCAGCTAGGTCTCACGCTGCCAATGTATTGCACCGGTGTTGGCAAGGCAATTATGGCTACTCTTCCGGATTCAGAAATCGAAGAAATCTGGAAAAGCAGCGACATTGAGGCCAAAACTGATTTTACAATCACTGATTTTAAAGCGCTTATCAATGAAATCAACAATATACGCAAACTCGGATATGCTCTTGACAATCAGGAAAATGAACTTGGTGTCCGCTGTATCGCAATTGCCCTTCCGGATTCTACCAATCAGGCTCAATATGCAATCAGTGTTTCTGCACCTATTAACCGTATGTCTGACGAGCGTATCGGAACCCTGGCCGTAATTCTTGGAAATCTCCGTTCTCAAACAAAGTGTTTCGTAATATGAAACTGTGTTTTATTATTTGATATAGCTACTCAATTATATCATATTGACATTGTCTGTCAATATGTCTATTTGTATTCATAGTACCTTCATTAATACATCCCTTTGCTTTGCCTCTTTATTTTCATTTCATAAAATAAAGGTAGGATACATAAAGATTTTGTCTTTATATATTCTACCTTTGCATTATTTCCACATTATGCAGTACTTGCTAAAAACAAACAAAGCTTTCGATATTCCTTAAATCAACACCAAAGTATATCCATCTGAATCCAGTCCATCTCCATCCTGCTGCTGATCTTGGTCCTACAAAAACAAGCCATGCCCAAAAACGTTCTCCTGTATTGAGCCAAATAAACACATATCTAAAAGTACACGGCCTTATTGCACCAGGATCTACTGCAAAAACTCCAACTCCTTGAGACTGCGATTGCTGCGGTGTAAACGCTGGCGGTGGACCCGATGGTGGCCCTGATGAAGCACCCGGTGCTCCTCCAGGAGTTCCTGAAGGCGGTCCAAATGGCGGTCCAAAACCCTGTCCCGGCTGTTGAAACGGTGGCCGTGGTGGACGGGGCGGTTGTCTTTCTTCAGCATGATAATATTCGTGCATATAGAACACTCCCAAATTTTAAGATACTTATTACATATTATGTTAAGTTGTTCTATATGTTGCATATATTATCCATATTGTCTTTATTCAAAAGTGCATTCCTGATTTTAAAAGGAACACAGTTTTATTTCAATACAAATTTACAATATTGGCCTAACCATATAAAGAAGTAATAAAGCAAAAAGAGATGTAACGACTGTCAGGATTAATGAAAATACAAATGCAACTCTTATAACCTTGTTTTCCTCACCTAATTTGTCGATTGAAGCTGCCGCATTCTGAAGTTTTGCCGGAGAAATAACACTTGCAAGACCTCCTCCAAAAGCTAAAGCTGCTGTAACAACTACTATGCCTGTTATTCCAAGGTTCAGATCTTTTGCTGTTGTCATTGTATATTTAGCAAACATGGCTATTGTAGAAGCTTCACTGCCTGTTATAAACCCTCCAAATAGACCGATAAAGCCTACAACGAAACCATATGCTCCTTGAAACACGGAAGAAGAAGCATTTGCCAGTACCTGCACCATACTTTCAACAGTATAAGTCTGCTCAGATATACTGAAACCTGACATATTCATTATTTCACCAATTGCAAAGAAAATCGCAGCTGAGAAAACCGGCCTAAGCGCTCTTTTCTTCCACACCAGCAAGGTCTCTTTGATTTGAGATGCCTTTGGACGAAGGAAAGGTATAGCCAATAGTACACTTACAAATATCCAGGTATATGCGTTCCACAAAACTCTTGTTTTAATTACTTCTTTAGAATCAGCTGACAGGCCTGTTATAGGCATAGTCATATCTTTATATAAGAAATTAAAAATATCCTTTGGAATATTTAAGGCTAAAATTACAATGATCAGTATTATCCATGGCATAAAAGCTTTCCAAAGAGGGTATTTCTTTTCATAATCCAATTCTTCCTTTGTTAGTTTGCTTCTATCTATAACTTTTTTGCCTGTGGCCTTGAGGTAGATTACCATCGCTGCTATTACTGCCAAACCGGCTAAAACACCTGTCAGTGTAACAAGGTTTTCAAACTTGTTGGTAAAGAACGAAACAACTCCAATTACACAGCCCGTAATAAGACATGGGAGCCAACCTTGCTTTATCGCACTCCATTTACCTACAATCCACAACATACAAAAACCTATCAATGTAGATACCACCGGCAGGAACATAAAGAATATACTTCCGATCTGTGCCAGGGTCAATTCCGGCCCTAAATTATTTTTTGTGATAAAGCCGTTTGCGATATCGTAGAAAACTACTACCGGAGCACCCAGCAGTGCATATGTACATAATGAATCGTATCCTATGGCAGGTAATGCTATTGCAACATATGTAGAATATCCCATTGCTATAAGAATTGGCGGTAAAATAGACACCGGAGTGGCACCTACTGCAACCATAAGCGTACCGAAACCAATGCTGAGCATCATTATCTGAACAGCTTTGTTATCACTGGCAATAGTCTTCATAAATATAATTACTCTTTTTAAAGCACCTGTTTTCTCCATGAAAGCCATTTGAAGAAGTGAAGTTGCAACGATTAATGATACAGGAAAAGACTTTATAAAACCGGCAACAGTTGAACGAGCTATAACTTCAGGTGAAGTCTGAAAGAAAATCAATGCAATTACAGAAATAATCACCCATCCTACAATTCCGCTTATATCTGCTGGTTTTTTCCAGATTATAAGCATACACAATATTACCACAATTGGTAACAACGTCAAAAATAGAGGCATCATCGTCCCCATATCCTACCATCCTTCCGTACTATTCATATTTCAATACCTACCATACTACAAGTCCACGACAAGTTGTACAAGGAAATTGATTATATTAATTTTATAACATTTAGTCTATGTTTTCAATAACCAATTTACATAAGCTTTAAAAAAAATCTACGTCTTCCACTGCAATTGACACACAAAAATCCGCACATACGGATGAATTGAGAATAATACGGTGATTGTCAATAACGAGCCTGTCCGAAGAGGTGTCAAGTTTCTTGAAATCCATTTGCATCCCGAGCTTTAACAATTTAGAAACCGCCTCTTTTCTGGTCCAGAAGGTAATGGCTTGTTCCTTGTACCTTTCTGTTCCCCTCATTTTCGCTAAAATCCTTTGTTCTCCCTCACAGTAAAAATGTCTGATCAACGCGTCGTTTGGTTCATTAATTCTCTCAAGGTCTATGCCTGTTTTCTTTTCTGACACTAACCCTATACAATATGGATAAGAATGTGTTATAGAGACACACAGATCAGGGTATTGAAGTATATAAGGCGCAGAGTCCGCACCTTTTAATACATCTATACATTTAAGATCAAAAAACACACCTTTTTGCATCTTATATTTGAACAATGCAGATTTAACTGCATATCTCCCTGCCATCCATTGGATCCTGTTTTTCTCGTTCCTGAGGGTGCCTAAATGTTCGGTCTCCTTTTCAGAGAGAACCGAGAGAAGGTTTAAATCCTTCTCTCCAAGTTTACTCATATCGGTAACACAAAATTCAAATCCAAGTAATCCGCTTAATATCTCGAGTGAATTATTGATCATATTCTCTCTCCGCTCATTGGTTTATGCGCTTCACAATGACATTTTTTGCGTAGTAGTTTACTTCATCATCTTCATTGACTAATATAACATCATATACCTTTTCATCGTCATTGCTTTCTATAAGTTTTGCATATGACCTGAACAGACCTGCCTCCCTTGGAACCTTTACGATACCGAATTCGCCTATTTTCCATGGTAAATAAACTCTGTCGGTATCAACAGATGCATGAACTCCGCATGACTGCATCAGTGTATCGGTGAAAGCCGGATTAATAAGCAGATTATCCAAGTCATACTTTTTGTTTGTAATTTGTTCTTCGGATAAAGCCACTGTTAATATCGCACCTTTCTGATTGTACCTGAATTTATTGATTTTTGCAGACTTCTTATCAATAAACAATGTGCCTAACCGGATTGCGTTATTATGCTTTTTCCCCATTTTCGTAAGGGACTCAAACAGGCTATCCTCTTTCATGTCGCTATCTTCAATATTTTTGCATTCATTTATGTGCTCGTACTCACCGATTGTCCCGGAAATCGACATCCTATTCAATTCAACCATTCTGCCTTTTCCGACCTTAGGCTTAAAGTGATTACAGAACACAGCCTCTATGCAATCACCTGAAGATATCTTTTCCAGCTTCATTACTATTTCCTGAGGCTTATCATTGAAAAGCTTCAAAGGGTTGCTAATCTCCACATTTTTAAAGCAATACTTATCTTTCTTTCCAAAAATGAGACTATGAGCCTCAGCTCCAATTTCCATGAAGCCTACAATAGGCATCAGAGGAGTTGCTCCAAGTCTGTGGTGATTAATAATAGGATCTGTCTTAACAGAAAGTACCTTATATACTTTTTCTATTTCCCCATCTTTTTTACTTACCCAGTCAATAAGTGGTACTTTATTCTTTATATCATGCCATTTTTCTGAGCCTGCCAATTTACCAAGGCCTCTGCTTATTACTATTTCAACCCGGTTCAAATTACTCTTAAGAATATTTAAAAACTCATTTGTTCCTCTTTCAGGCTCAATTAAGTGCAGTCCCATTTCTTCTGAGTTTTCTTTAACAAATTCATTTCTCCAGGCCATGCCCATATCCTTCCATCCGGACCATGAGATGCTTAACGCTCTGATTCCCTCATGTTGTGACTTCACCATAGACATAAAACTGCTTATAAAATTGTTTGCAGAACAATAATCCAATTGAGCCTCATTTCCAAATCTACCGGATATGGACGTAAATCCGATCAGAACCTTTAAGGCTTTTTTATCTGCCAAGCTATACAAATTACACAGGCCATTAGCTTTAACCGCAAAGATTTCCTGAAACTCTTCTTTTGTTTTATTGTTCAATAATCTGCTCTTTTCCATACCTGCCGCATGGATAATAACATTAGCAGGTCCATAAGCCTGTACTGCGTCATTATAGGAATTTTTAAGAGCTGCATAATCTGCAACATCACAACTTATGTAGTTTGCATCACATCCGTTTTTCCTTACTTCGTTTAAAAGCCTGTAGACCGAAATAGCCTTTTTAAGCTTTGAATACTCAGTTTGAACCTCTGCCGGTGTTGCTTTTTTCCCTTTCTTTTTTAACTTCTCATGTATCTCCAGCTTCTTTTGCTCAAGGGAACCTTCGTCAAGGTTTGATAGTTCTTCAATATCCGAAGGAATATTTGTTCTGCCAAGTATTGTAAACCTTCCCCGTATCATTTTTGAAATACCAAGAACGATTTCAGCTGTTATGCCATTTCCTCCACCTGTAATTACAAAATGGCTGGCTTCAAGATTTTCAACCTGTGCCAATTCCGACCGATCCAAGTTCTCAAGTTTCAAAGTAATTCGTTTATTGCCGGTATATCCTACTTCATAGCATTTGAATTCTTCCTCCAACTCGTCCTTAAGTCTTTTCAGGCTGCGGTCATCAAGTTCGGATTGTTCCGGGCCACCAAGATCAACTATTTTTACCTTGGATTTACTAAGCTCTTTCCTTAATCCCTTATAGAACCCACATAGTGCACCGTAAAAAGGATCAATTCTCATATTCTCTTTATGTGCATATCCGAAGCATCCGTCCATGGATACGGCACATACTATCCTAACTTCCGGATCAGGTATATTTTGATTAATACTCTTATAAAATATAAATCTTGCTAAACTGTTTAATGACCTCATACCCTTATCTTTCTCAACCGGTAAGCTTTCAAAGTCCACGGATTTTCCCAAATGACTTGTATCAAGTATAACATCTGTGTCTTTGTTTAATTCTGCAAAGTACGATATTCTATTTTCCAGTTCCTCCAACTCCAAGGAATAATCAAATATGAATTCACGTACACTTCCTGATATCTTCTTTAAATACTCAGATGTATTTTTAACCGTTTCGTGGTTATCACCTATTACTATCACGCTTTTGCCATTTAGTTCAAAATCTTTGTTGCCTGATTTCTCCTCAACAGCTATAGGGTACTGTACACACAACTCTCTTAAAAACCCATTCTCTTCGTCCCCTATACTATTGTTCAGATCCATACACGGTAAATCATAACTATTCTCTGTAATCATACCATTTTGCCCGTAAGTGTTCTTCCAGGCATCTTCCCCTATGACAAACTTCTCTTCCAGAACATTAATTATAGATTTAATGGTCTTAAATTCTGAAGGGTTTAAATTCTTCTCTCCATCAATATTGAATTTTACAGCCAGTTCTGAGAGAATAGTTGCCTGCTTGATGGTATCAACGCCCAAGTCGGCTTCAAGTTCCATATCCTCCTCAAGCATTTCTACAGGGTATTGGGTTATTTCGGAGATCACTTCTAAAACATCATCTCTTACTGAACTGTTATTGCCTGTAACTGGATTTTCTTTGGTAATGCGTTTTATAGCTTGACTTTCACCCCGGTTATTACCGGAACAATTATTCCCTTGTTTACTTTTTTGATTAAAAAGATCAATTAATGCACCTATTGTGCGGTACTGAGATATATTCTCCGTCCCTTCCTCGATAAATCCGTATCGGTCAATTAATATGGAAAAGATAGTGGCTTGCTTCACTGTATCAATCCCAAGATCTGCTTCCATTTCCATGTCTTTTTCGAGAAACTCGACAGGGTATAAAGTAATTTCCGAAATCAGCTTTAAAATTTCCTCTTCATAGTTATTTGTTAAAGATATGTTTTTTCTATCCTCACAGTTTGATAATGGAGCACTATTCTTTATTTCTCCGGACTTAGTTTGATCGGCCGGAAGATTTGGCAGGCTGTTATTATTCAATATAAGTTCAACTATTTGACCGATTGTTGTGTAATTCGAAAGTCCCTGTCCCTCAGGAAACTCAAGACTGAACCGGTCTGCAAGCATTGAAAAAGCAGTGGCCTGTTTTACTGTGTCTATTCCGAGATCAGCTTCAAGTTCCATTGATAACTCAAGCATATCTTTTGGATATTGAGTTACGTTGGAATAAACAGCCAAAACTTCATCTATTATTGCCTGCGGGTCTTTTGAGGGTGCAGTCTCCATACCGATATGTTCCGGGTCGCCTCCACTTAATGTATTGCAATGTATTGAAGATATTGTTTTATCAAAAGAGTTTTCAGCAACTGCAACAGTTTCTCCGTTTTCAGTTTCTGTTTTACAGCAGTGTGATGCTTCAGTATCTTCAACAACCAAAATTCTGCCGTAATTCTTAAGCTCCGCATTTTGTGATGAAATCATGTTTATCCATTCTCTATATGCTTTTTTATCTACAATTCTTTCATCTCCGTTTGCTATTCTCTGCATCAGGTGGTAATTGCCCTGTCCTCCAAAGGCAGAAACAGCCCGTAAAACAAACTCAAAATCATATGCTCCGCCCTTAGATAAATTAAGACCTTCAAGTTCAGGATCAAGTTCTTTATAATTTACAACCGGAGGAACTTTCTGATACTGCAATGCTTTTGCACATACCGCTTCATCTATAGATGCTCCCAATATGTGCCCTGTCATTCCCTTGGTATTAATTACTTTAATTTGTCTGAACTTTTCTTTAAACGCACTTTCCAATGAGGTCTTTTCCATATAAGAACAGCCTGGCTTATGCGAATAGGTCTCATGGGAGCAATACACCAGCTTTGAACTCATATCGTTTCTATTGAGGTTATACTCTCTTTCCATTCTCGACATGAATCGATCCAATTCAATACAGTGCCTGTTGGTATCGATTTTTGTCTGATGCCCGGCTGCATTAAATATGTGGGTTCCGAGGATACGACATATCCCGTTCATACCTCTTTTTTGTACGTCTAACTCCTTTTCAATTACAAGGCCTGTAGCTCCGGAACCAAGAATCATACCACTTCTGCGGTTATCAAACGGTACAGCAGCATCAAACAAACTATCAGACTCTGTTAGTGCGCCAATGCTTGAAAATCCTGCTCCAAACCATGGAAGCAAGTTTTTATTGCTTGGTATATCCGCACCAATAACGATCATTCTGCGTGCACGCCCCGATCTTAGCATATCCTCTGCAACGGTTACAGAACTTGCAACAGAAGAGCAAGCAGCATTGATATACAAATTAGGACCTGAGGCTCCTATCAATTGAGCCAGCCTTGTGTTTGCCTGGGATGCCAAAAGTGTCATGAAGTTGTGATTGAATTCATATATCTCTGATTCACCGGGGTTAGCTGAAAGTCTTGAATAATACAAAGCAAACCAATCACCGAGAAGCTTTTTGGTAGCTTCATCACTTACCTTTGATATAATAGTCTCAAAGAAATTTAAGATATCCGTTCTTGTACCCGAACCGAATTTATACGCTGTAAACTTTGAAACTTCAGTTATTACTGATTCAAGAGGAAATAGACCATTTGCAAAAATTATTCCGGTATCCTCCTGCATTGCTTCCGGCAATACAAGCCTACCCGGCAGCAACGAACCCGATGCCATTTTCTTATATTCTCTGACAAGAGGAATACCTGCATCCCTTAAGGCTTCGTAACCTGCAGCTACACCCGCACATACTGTCTGTGTCATTTGCTCCAAAAGCTTTTCGTCGGCCAGATAGTCATTAATCATGTCCAGCTTTCCGAATTTGCTCATAAAATGAATGACTTCATTTAATGACGAAATCTTTTTAAAGACGGTTTCCTTCTCGGTTTTAAGGAGCCTGGTTATATTCAAATCAAATATGCTTTGTGCTTCTTCCTTAGTAAGTAACTCAATTAAATTTTTACCTTCAAATATTATGTTGAAATTATCCTCTGAAAATACTTTTTTGAAAGTCCCGGGAAGTCCTATCGACACACCACTGTAAACCAGACTTTCCTCGTTTTTGAGTGCAGTGTTCATCAGCTTGTTATCTTGCACTTCTACTCTGTTTAGTCCGGTACTTCCTTGATTGCCTGTTGTTATAACTTCTATATTTTGATTAAGATTGCCGGAAGCATAAATATTGGATGTTTGAGCATCTACTTTATATTCAACAGTTTTTATGCCTTCCTTTTGCAATCCAAGGATACTGTTTGAAGGTACCGCAGAAACCGCAACTCCATAGGAAAAAAGAGCTGCCATGGCCTGTTTATAACCTTCAACCGAGTTTTTATTTCTGTTGTTCACACTAACTATCTTTACATCTTTATCCGATAGAACGGTTTTAGCTAAAGAGGACAAAACATTTGAGGGACCTGCTTCTATAAATACTCTTACGCCCTCATCATAAAGCTTAAGCAGAGAGTCTTCGAACTTTACAGGTGATAAAATCTGCTTTTTTAATAGTCCGGGCATTTTGCTTGACTGTGATTTTACATTGTTGTAAAAATCCGCCATATGGCAGGCCATAACCTTGCATTTTGGTTCGTTAAATTTTAAGTCCTTTATATTATCACTAAATGATTTTGCTGCTTTAGCCACAACATCTGTATGAAAAGCATGGGAAACATTCAATTGAGTAGACTTATACCCGTTTTTATTTAAAAATTCAACAAACCCATCTAATTCATCACTACTTCCTCCCACAACAGTCTGTTCAGGAGAATTAATGTTTGCTATACAAACTTTAAAACCGCTCTCTTTGATTATTTCCTCAACATTATCGGCCTTTGCTTTTACACTTATCATTTTTCCACGGTCTTTCCCGTCAATTCTGTCAAAGGAGAGACCTCTTTCGCCAATAAGGTTCACTGCCGACTTAATATCAATCATTTCAGCAGCATACAGAGAAACAATTTCTCCCAAACTGTGTCCTATCATATAATCAGCCTTTACGCCTGATTCATATAAAAGCCTGTAAATGGCCATATTGCTTATAAACATAGCAGGATGTGTGTTCCTGGTGTCCTTAAGAACTTCTTTTAATTGCCCCTCATCTTCACCGAATATAAGCGGCATTATCGAGCTATTATATTTCGCCTTCCAAAGTGCATCAGTATTCATATAGAAAGATCTGACAGACGGGTAGGTCTCATAAAGTTCCTTCAACATGTTAGGATACTGGGAGGCCTGTCCGGGGAACATAAATGCAACTTGAGATGAATTTACTCTTTCACCTTTTCCGAAGTAAATTCCCTTTGGGTTCAACAAACTTATCTCATTTAACTTGTCTTCTTTGATATACTTCTCTAAAAGCTGGAACTTGTCCTTTAATCGATTCATTGAGGATGCGCAAATAGATACACGCCATTCCTTATTGCAACATACCGACAAATTATTCATATACACAGCTTTTTCGAAAGAAACATCGCAATTATCTTCAATAAACGATTTATAGGCCATTAATAGCTCTTCTGCAGAATCGCCCGAAAAGAAAACTGCATCCTCCTTTTCTTCAGCCAAAGAGTTTACATTGTCTATTTTATTGTTAACATTAAAACTGTATGACTTTTGCAAAAATTCCGGTCTGAATTCTTCCAGGCAAACATGACAATCCGCTCCCCCAAAACCATATGAGCTGATATTGGCCCTCCTTGGATGCAATGAGTTTTCAGCCCACTTCTTATTTTCACCAAGCACATAAAACGGTGAGCCTTCAAGCTGCAGCTTGGGGTTTATTTCCTTTATATTGGCGGTAGCAGGTAATATCTTGTTATTTAGCGCAAGAGTTGCTTTAATAAAGCCTGCTATTCCTGCAGCATTCCTCAAATGACCTATATTGGATTTTATTGAACCTATCCCACAGTAATTTGTTTTTTGGGCACCGAGGCCTGAAAAAGCATTTTTTAAAGCCGCTACCTCAACCACATCACCAACAATGGTTCCGGTTCCATGAGCTTCAATCATCTCAATAGTATCAACCGGATATCCGGCCATTCTGCATGCACTCTGTATAGCCCTGACCTGTCCCTCTTCAATTGGGGCAGCAATATATTTGCCTTTACCGTCACTTTTCAAACCGTACCCGGAAATAACAGAGTAAATAAAATCGCCATCATTTAAGGCATCCGATAGCCTCTTAAGTACGACTATACCTCCTCCAAGTCCCATTACAAAACCGTTTGCCCTGGCGTCAAAGGGATATTCGCCATCCGGAGATAATGCATTTATCGCTGAGAAAGCTGCAAGTCCAACTTCTGAGATTGTTAGCTCAAGACCGCCTGTAATAACGGCATCATACTCGTGATTTAAAAGTCCTGAAACGCCGTCACAAATAGTAATTAGTGAAGATGCACACGCACCATCTATTACATATGAAGGTCCCCATAAATCAAAGATGTTGGAAATTCTCCCAGAGGTAATATTCTGTAAATATCCTGTGGCAGTATCCTCTGTTATTGGCTGTGTGTCTTTTAGCATTGCATCCGAAACTTCTTTTAAAACCCGGTCTATCTGCGGGAAAATACCGCTGTTAATAGTCGGGTGATTACGTATTTGGTTTTCCACGTTCTTAAAAAAAGTTCTTCTCACCACATTTTCAAATTTTTCTCCAGGTGAGCCGTTAGACAGTATAACAGCTGTTCTTTCCTTTGGCAGACTACTTTTTAACTGCTCCATAACCTGATCAACACAGAATACGGTAGCCTTTTGATTAGTATCCATGTATGCCGCAATTGCCGGCGGTATTTTATATTTCCTGCTAAGGTTCGTAAAATCGAGGTTATCAGGTATTGCTGCAATTTTCGTATAAGTCTTATCATTTTTGTTTGGTTTTCCATACATATCCGGACTATAAAAAACTGATTTATTAAATACATTATCAGGTATTTCTTTTATTGAAACCTTTTTTTGGAGAATATTTTCCCATAGCATTTTTGTATTAAAAGCATCAGGCATAAGGCATCCCATCGCGACTACCGCAATTCTTTCCGCTGAATAATTATATTTATTCATTAATATTAACCTCCAAACTATTAAATAAAATTAAGTTATATTAGGCTTCTTATTTTTGGTTACATAAGTTTCTCTATTTTAGCCCTACTACCCTTAATATCATACTTATAACAAATTAATTTTAATAATGAAGGCAAATCTCGATAAGTTCTCAGGCAAAATTGAGTTTAATCTCCTTCCCATTCACATTAACTAAGGCAGTTCCTGTTTCGGATAACGAAAAATTTGATTTGATGATCTTTCACCAAAAGAGTGGTAAGGTATATTATCGTTATCCTTAAGAGAAATTCAATTATTTTAAACTTTTTAGTGTATTTTTGTCAATCTTGCCGAGGTTATTCCGCGGAAATTCAGTAATAAATGAAATATACTTCGGTACCTTAAAATTTGCTATCTTATCAGAAACATACTTTATCAGATCTCTATCAGTTGTTTTCGCACCATCTTTCAACACTACAAATGCCTTTACTATCTCACCATAAATGCTGTCCTCAATTCCAACTGCAGCTGAATCAATTACGTCTTCATGGGAATTTATTGCAGCTTCAACTTCAACAGGCGAAATCTTAAGACCGGCAACGTTAATAACATCATTCTTCCTGCCACAGATAACAAACGAACCATCGCTTCGCCTGTAGCCATGGTCTCCAGAATATATCCAGCCATCCTTAAGTCTTTCTGCTGTTTCTTCTGGTCTGTTTAGATATCCCAGCATCAATCCTTTTCCTCTGATTCTGAGTTCCCCTATAACGCCATCTTCACAAACTTTTCCCTCTTCGTCAACTGCGTTTATTTCCAAAATACCCTTTGGCGGAAATCCCACATTACCTGCCGGTTCCGGCAACATATTCATCCTTGTTGAAATAAGTGTGGTGGTCTCAGACATACCATATCCCTCATCAAGATATATTCCGGTAACTTTATGCCAGGCCAAAGCTGTCTCATAGTTCAGTGGCGCAGCTGCAACAAAAGCAGCTTTTAACTTTCTTAAAGAATCATGAGTAACTTCAAACCTTAAGAGTTGTTGGTAGTGAGTTGGCACACCAAAAATATGAGTTATTTTTTCTCTCAGAATGATGTTGGAAATTTTTATAGGCTGAAAAGCTCGGAGAAATACAATGGCTGCTTTCCCATTCAAGGATGGTATAAGAATTGATACAGAGCCGAACCCGTGTGAGAAGGGAACAAAACAAAGTATCCTGTCATCCTTTGTATATCTGTACATTGAACAATTGCTTTTTTCCAGAAATGTAAAAAAACATCCTGCAGAAAGCATAACCCCTTTTGGTTTGGAAGTTGAACCTGATGTATACAGGAGCATTGCAAGTTCATTCTCCTTATAACAATAGAATTCCTTACTCCCATAGACGCATTCCTTAACCTTATCACTAAAACCATTAATATTCATTATATTTGCTTCTATATTTTCCGGCAAATCAATACTGTCTTCATTAAGATGTGTGATAAGGCATTTTGCACCGGAGTCCTCAACATAATATACCACCTCGTTGGCTTTATAAAGCGGGTCTACAAGACATATGACCCCGCCAATATACTGAACAGCCAATAAAATAACCGCTGCCTCAATACTATTGTATAAATGTGTTGCAATTACATCTCCACTCCGATAACCGTTTAATTCTAAAAAAGCTGCTGTTCTCCGGACTTCTTCCTTCAGTTCCCTGTAAGTAAGCTTTTTCCCATTTTCCCCATCAATAAGCGCTTCAAGATCAAGATATTTTTCCTTTGTATCAAATAACAGTTCACAGTAGTTCATATCTTTCATCCCTCCAAAAAAACTAAAATAAATAAAATTAAGCTAAACTTAATATAATATAAAAAAACTGTTACGAAACACTAGTATCTAAATATCATTCCGCCACTACTGGCTCCTGCGCCATGAGCTTGCATCATTACAAGATCTCCTCTTTTTAATCGCCCGGTAACTATAAGTTCATTTAGGTTTAAAGGACTCATTGCAGCGACAGTATTTCCATATTTATGATATAAGCTAACACTTTTTTCTTTAGGAATTCCAAGCTTTTTTAGCTGTGCTTCCCATATCTTTGTAGATTGATCCGAAGTTATAAAAAAATCTATGTCCTCCAACTTCAATCCTGTTTCATCGAGCAGCTTGTCGGCAATAATTTTGGAATAATCTGCGGAACTGTTGAAAACTATGTTACCGTCAGCTATTTTCATAAAAAACATTCCCGAGTTCAGATTTTCCGAATCATTCTGAACAAAACTGCTGCCAAAACTTATCTTCGCATTATTGTACAAGGTGTGATTTGTAAGTAAATATGATGCCATAAAGCTTTTTATTTCTGAATAGCTTATCAGCATTGCTACAATGGCATCTCCAAACAAAAATATCGTCTTTGGATCAGGGTTTCCCCAATGTCTTAGGCACTTTGCAGAAACACTGCCCCCTAAAATGAGCACATAATCATCACCGGTTGCAATGTAACGTATTGCAAGATCCATAGCATGCATAAAGCCACTGCATGCAGAACAGATATCAAATGCCGGCACACCTTTTTTTGCTTTTAACTTTCTTAGAAGACCTATTGAAGTTGCAGGAACCTGATAATCTCCAAACAATTTAGTATAAATTACCCTGTCAACTTTATCAATATCAATATTTGCCCTTTCAAGGCACTGGTTTACAGCCTCCGCCATAAGATCCTCTACCTTTTCATCTAAGTTGCTCCATCTCCTCTCTTTAATCCCTAAGGAATATTGAACTGCTCTGTCTGTTGCAATTATTTTATATTTGTCGATTATATCCTGATTTGTAACCACTTCTTTTGGAATACCCGTTCCTGTTGAAACGATCCTTGCAAATCTGTCGATATTAAGTGGCCTTATGTCGGGAAATTTTATGTCTTTATTCATTCTTCCTCCAGTCAAAACGCTTTCAGGCAATATACCTGTCCATCAATTGTTATGCATTTTCTCTACGATGAAATTCACTAGATTCTTCATAATAAAAAGCTCTGAATCCCCTTCGACCATGGGAATTGAAAAAGTCTCTGAAAATCGGAAACCCAGTTCCACAAGAGCAATAGAATCTGCACACAACTCTTCAACCAGATTTGTTTCGGGTCTAATCTCATTATCATTCACATTCAGATAACCCACCACAATTTCTTTTACCTTTTCATAAACTTCATTTTCTAACATTTTGTCTCTCAACCTCCGGAAAATTTTTGATATCAAACTTTATATATTATGCCTCCACCACTTAGTCCTTCACCATGTGATAAAAGCATTATATTCATACCTTTTTGAATTTTACCCGTGCTATAACCATAATCTATCAGAAGAGGCAGCATTGCAGACATGGTATTTCCATGATCCTTCAAAAGTGAGAGGCTTTTTTCCTCTCCCACCCCCAGTGTTTCAAGTGAAAGCTCCCATATCTTTCGATTATTTTCAGTTACAAGAACCAAATCAATGTCGTCTATTCCAAGACCACTTTCCGAAAAAAGATTCTCGGATACTGCAAGAACAGCTTGCCTGTAGAACTCTTCAGAGTTTTTCCAATTGTCCATTCTATATGTATCATAAACCAAATTCATCTGTTCCTCGACACTTAAATACTCTCTCATATCAACCAGTGTCAAAGGTGAAATTGCTGTGGCCAGTTCATAGTACTCGTAATTTGAATAAAAATAACTTGCCAAAACATGTTGTTCTTCCGAATATCCCAATAATATCGAGGCTGCTGCATCGCCAAACAAAAATGTAACTCTTGGATCGTTTTTGCTGATAAGTTTGCTGATTACACCTCCGGATGCAATAAGAATATTTTCATCACCGGTGCTTATAAACCTGGTTGCTGCATCAAAAGCATGCAAAAAAGAAGAAATACCGCCATCAATATCGAAAGCATGAACTGCTGTGTTGCTTTCAAGTTTCCGCTGCAGATTGCTTGCCGTCATAGGAAGAAGATTGTCACCATAAAACTTGTTAACTATAACTCTTGATAAATCATCAGCCTTTAATCCATAGTTATTAAGACATTTATTTGCGGCTACAACTAAAATGTCACTGTCTGATTGGCACTCATCTGCAATAGGTCTTGATTCAACACCTATTGAATTAAAGATTATTGATGCTTTGAAGGGTAGGTTATATTTTTCAATGATTTCCTCGTTATTAATAGACTTTTCAGGTTTGTAGGAAGCAGTAGACTTAATTTCACAAAATCTACTGATATTTTTCTTTTTCCACTTAGGAAAAAAATAGTTTGAACTTTTCATATTTTCCCTCTCAAATAAAATAATAGTAAAACAAATACAAAGCTATAATTATATCTATTATTTTGTTGAATATATGCAAAAAATTATCTGCTTTATTGTGCAACATAGTTAGTTTAAAAGTTATTGTATAATTGGCTTTTGCTTGAATTACTTCCAATATTTATTTTATACATTAGATATGTATATTTCAACACTTTTTTACATAAATTTTACTTCTTTTTCAATCTAAACCTCTGAAAACTTATGATTTCTGAGAAATATAAAGCAATTTACCTGATTTTATGTCAGGAATTACCATGTTTCCTCTAGCATCATATGGAATTATAGTACTCTCAATATACATTTTGTAATATATTTCTACAAAGAGTATATTATTTAATTATTTCTTTTTCAAGAAGGAAGTTTATTATATTTGTACTATTCGTAAATAGTATGTTTTTTAGCAAGTTTTTTTGTAAAAACTTTTATAGTCTCTTCCATTCCTGACATTATAATATTGGGGTAAATAATAATCCATTGGCAGAAGGCTTGGCATTGTGCATTGGCGAATTTGGTTTTAAACACGGAAGTGGGGATGTAGATGAAGCTACAATAATGTCCTATGCAAATGAAACATCTAAAACCTAAAGCATTTCAAATTGAGATCCAAGCTGTTCTTTTTCCTGTTGGTCACTTAGATTGATATAGAATCCAATCAACTCAGTAAATAACATCAAGTTGTTTTTTTCTTCCTTCGTAACCACATGGCTTTTACTTCTGTCTCCCTCAAATATCATTTTTACTTCTTTACCATTTGCCATTTTTGTTAATTGATCAATCATTTCGAGATTTTCCATATTGCTATGAATACTCCATTCAGCTATTCTATCAAATACAGTCTGCGTATTTTTATACCTCAATGGTGCTTCCCATTCAAATGTATCACCATCAACCTCGATTATAATTTTATCATAATTAACCCATTTATCATCAATAAAGCCTGTGATAACACAAAAGGCTGCAACGCCTGAATCTGAAGCTACAATTCTAGGCTCGATACACAAATTATTATCAATATTTACATACTTTGTACTGTATCCCCTTGGTGCTATAACAGTTGCCTTGGTACTTTCGTCATAACGTTTGGAGGTTTTAGCCAAGAGCTCATTTTTCCTCTGTGACTTTCTCTTTATCTCTTCTTGTTCTTCTTTATACCTGTTTGTTATATATGCTTCCCGTTTTTGAGTCATATTAGTGTCACCGGGAAAATAGTCAATAACATCAGATATTATTTCTATTGCATCATTGAATTTTTTCTGCTCATTATATTCATCTGCTTTTTTTATGCTTGTGTCATAGAGATTCTTTAGGTAAGAATCCATTTTTGACTTAAGGTTTGTGTCATCAGGATAGTATTCCTTAAGACGCTTTGCAGTTAAATAGGCATCCTCATGTTCCCCGGTTGAATCTAGCTTATCAGCTGTCTTGATGTAGTAATCATACATATCTTCAGTACATTTTTCAATTTTGCTTTGAGCATCATTATAATTGTCAACATCTTCAGGAATTACTTTCTCTAACCTTTTAACAGCTTCGATATAATCTTTTTTATCTATGTACTCATCTGCCTTTGCCATGCTATCTCTTGAATCTTTATACTTCTTTGCCTCACTTTCATTTCTGGCTATCACCTCAGCTAAAGACTTAAATTCTCTCAGACCTTTAAATCATCCTTCCAATTCGCTGTAATCGGTATCGTTCTTTATATAATCCAAGGTAAGTTTATCAATTCTTGAACTTAGCTTTTTATCCACTGAAGTTATTATTATAGTTCTTTTGCTGTTGTCACTATCATTGTTTATTTCATCATATATCTCTTTCGCATCTTTATAACTCTTGCTATCAACCTTAGTCAACACAGCACTGACCTGTTTGTTCACAAGATAGATATTGTTGTAAAAATAAACGGAAACCATTGACACCACTGCAATAAAAATAGTTACAACTGATAAAATCAATAAAAGCTTTTTTTTAGATTTCTTTTCTATCACCTTATTTAAACTGTCATTTTCTGATGTAAGAAGCAAAAAGTTGTTGCTGGCAGGATTAATATTATCACTGTCAAAAACATCAGGACTATAATCCTTATTACTTTCAAAAGTGTTTACATGTTCTTGCTTAAAATCAGCCACATATTCCCCACATTCTATGCAAAACTTTGCATCCTCCGGTATTAATGTTCCACATTTTTGGCAGTTCATTATCTTATAACTTCCTTTCATTATAAGCTACTAATTAAATGGTAGCATCCATGCAATACTATGTCAAAGCAATTTGACAAAAATAGTATTAAATTTCATAAAATTATCTAAGTTTCACTTTGTTTATTCTATTCTCAAGTCAATACTCCAAACTTTCTTAACAAACAAAAAAGCAGCGATAAATGTTGATTTCGCCGCTTTTTAATGTTGATTTATTAATTGATATTTGTATGCAGACTGACATTGAAGTTCTTAATATCCGATACCATAACTATAGACAAGTATAAAAACACAGTAAATGCAATTAAGATGGCTACCATACTAATTTGCGTTATAGCTTTTCTCAAATTGGTTATATGTTTGGAGAGTATTATTTTCTCAATCCCAATAGTCCACATACCAATTATTTTACCATTGATATCCTTTAATGGCATGTATTTAGTTACACATTTTTTACCATGAACAGTTGTTTCCCCTACGTATTCATTGCCCTGCTTAAGAACAGTCTCAATAATTTTATTAGGTGCTTTTGTTCCTACAGGTCTTGTACCGTCTTCCGATTTAATACTTGTAGCAACCATGGTATCACCCATATAAAAAGCTGAAACAAATTCTGAATTAAGACTTATTTTATCTACTGCAGAGTAATTGTTATTCAAAGAATATATACCTTTGAACAGAATATTACTTTCTACAGACCAAGATCCACTATATTGTTCCTCTAAAAGCATATTTCCCAATTCAGCATTGGTATTTATCCTGTCTTTTATATTATTATCTTCAAGCCTACTAACAACATTACCAATTGTATAACCCTGTATGATAAACCAAATCAAGAAAAAAGTACTTATCAACAGCAATGACATCATTAATACCTTTTTCTGTGTTTTTTTATTGTTTGAACCCGATTCAAGAAATGCAACTTTTAATGTGTCTATACCCTTGAGGAACTTCTTTGTATAAAGCAGTAATACTATACATCCGAGTATTCCACATATTACGGAAATAAGAACTATTGACGCTCTCATAACCAAAATATTGTTACCCTGACTACCATTATTGCTTTTAGGCATACCCACAGACCACATTCCAATTACTTTGCCAACACTATTTTTTATAGGAACATATTTTACGGCATATTTATCACCAAGAATACTTTCAGTTCCTTCGTAAACATCACCTTTTTTCAAAACGACTTCAGCCACATCATCTGGTACCGCATAACCGACTGTTCTTTCTCCGTCCTTGTCCAGTATGCTTGTAACCACCCTTTCCTTGCCAAGATATAAAGTTGCAAGTGAACCTGTTTTCTCTTTTAATGCATCAACCACTTCAAAATTATTGTTTAGCATTTTTTGTCCAATAAACAACTTTCCATCCTTTACACTCCATTCGCCGCCATACTTACTTTTGATGATATCCAGCCCCAGATCCGAGATGCTATTCAACTTTGCTGATACGTTCTTATCCACTAAATTATTAACCTTGTTATCCGTAACAAAAAAGATCGTGGCTGTAAATAATGCGATAAGAACAATAGATACCCTCAGCAGCTTCTCTCTCAACATAACCTTCTTTTTCAATTTTCTCTCCTCCCATTACTATTTAAAATTTTATATAAAAAATAAATTTCAGCCTATAACATGGAAATTATAACATTATTGAACAAACCCTACATAATACTACACTATGTAACAAAAAATCGCAATATATTTTTTAATATTTAAATATATAATTTAGGAAAGGCATAAAACAAAAAAACGAAAATTTCCTACTATTAATCGGAAATCTTCGTTTTTCAACTCATTATTAAACTATTTACTAATTTCATTTGTCTCAGTATACAGGAATTTTATTTATTATTCTTAATAGATATTGCTTCAAATATGCAAAATCTAGTGAATTAACTTTTCCATTGCTATCAAGATCAGCAGCTTCAGTATCTATATCATCTTTGCCAAACTTGCCGAGCAAAAACATCTTTAGATATGCGAAGTCGATTGAATTTACATAGGAATCATTGTTAACATCACCACATATAAAATCCTTTGTAGGTGTTGGAGTAACATTAGGTGTAGGTGTTGCAAGACCAATTTCTTTGAATACAGCTCTAATATTCATATCTTCTGAAGGTTCAAGTGTAACAGTCCCAGAAGTTGTATCAACTCCTGTTACGCCTTCCCAATGATCAAATTCATATCCTTTTTGAGGCACTGCTTGTAGCGTAACAGGTACATTCTTAAAGTAAGTCCCTGTCCAGCTTTCGGGAGAAATAACCCCAGGAGTTGACTCTTTTAAGTCGATTGAATTTATTCTTATATAGCCTTCCGAATTATTGGTTTCCAGATTCATTTTATAATTATTATTAACACCAATCTGGCTGAATCTAGTTTCTATATGGCCTTTTACAAGTTCATTACGATTATTTGCAAAGTATTTCAAATCATCAACCTTACCGTCCCAATTGGTAATCCCATTCCAGCGTTTAATATGATCCGGTATTGATGAGGCTATAGTTGATTTCATCTGGTCTATCCTGTTGTTTATATAATCAGGCTGAAATGTTGTATTTAAAAGATCTGCAAACCGGTTTATAAATTTATTCCTGAATTCGGAGTTCTCCAGGAATGTGCCAAGAAGATAAGCATCTGAAGTAGAGCCTGTCCCCAGCTTTTTTTCGGACACACGGGAAAGTGTATCAGCAAACACATAACTTAGACCGGAGTGAGCAAAACAATAATCCGTATCTTTCATTACCCATCTCCACCTGCCGTCTTGGCCGTAAGGCGCTTCCGGGTGGTATAAACCTTCTGGAGTTTTATATTTCCATATTGCAACATTAATTACAGGCCAATCGTTATTTGAATAGAAAATGTTTATTATCTGATAATCAATATAATTGTCGATATCCATTTTGGTACAAATCTGTTCATAATTCTCCTTTATTGTTATGTCATTTTTTTTCAGAAATTCAACAATATCGTTTTTATAAGCTTCTGCATCTTATTCTGTTCCTTCATCAACTTCAATTTCTCCATCGAATGCAAAATCAAAAGAAAATTCCAGTAATGCAACATTATCTTTGTCAAGGTCATAATGGGACTCAAAATATATATTGTCATAACGTTCACGGATGTTGTATATTCCCCAGTATTCTCCGTTAAGAAAAGCCACGCATGGTCTGTAGGCTTGAGTATCAAGGTTAATATCTGAAGCAAGACTATGAACAAGAGCATCACGGAACATAGTTCTCGTCCAGTCGGATCCGGAATTCCTTAAAATCAGACGTTTAAAACTGGTAATTTCTTTATCGGATACCTTATCCTTAAGCTCCGGAAATATATTGTATTTAATTTTCTTAGAATCTTCGTAGTCTCTATCCGCATATAATCGTAGTGATTGTTGTGGAATCATTAATCTGGTTGTTTCACCGTTTATCCTTACACCACAATACTTTGAGAATCCTAGAGAACCATCGTTCTCAAAAAACTCCACATGTATTGGCCTCTCCCACTCTGAGCCTTTATTCTGAACATTTTGTTCAACATAAATCCCTTTTTCAGGATCAAAAAAATTGGCAGGATCTGTTACAAGAGATACTACAGGAAGATCATATTTGTCTTTTATATCCGGATTGACAAAATATGACCGTGTGATAATCTTGCTGCTTGCTTCTCCCGATTTCACTGTAACTGCCTTTATTGTTGAACATTTAAGTAGAGAATTTGTATCATTTTGTAATTGCTTTATTTCTATACCGTCAGTATATTCACGTGTTCCTCCCTTTCCCGGAATGGGATCGGTACCGTCTGTTGTATAATAAATTTTTGCGTTAGCTTCATTTGTACTGAGTTTCAGTTTAAAGGCATCGGCATAAAATCCTGCTTCATGGGAAAAAACAGGTTCGTTAACATAGCTTGTTCCGTTTATATTTGCACTTCCCGGAGTAGACTTTAAAAAAATCGTGAAATCTGTTGCAGCATCAGATAAGCGTCCAAAGGAATTATCATCCGAAAGGCTCGGAATTTCAACATAGTCAATTACAGCCCCAGTGGTGTTTTTCAGAGTGAGCGTTTCACCTGATGCGCTTATTTTAAAATTGCAATGAAGTTGACCATCCTGTGTTACTTTGTTTTTGTCGGAAGCCCATACTAAAAGATATCCCTTTGCAGGAACAATTCCTTGTGGAAATTTCCATGAGAAAGAATCGTCTGATAAGGTATAATCAGTCAAATCAACCGCTTTTGAACTGGAATTATAAATTTCAACCCAGTCGGAGTAGGCTCCACCCTCGCTTCCATACTTAGGTTCCTGCAAATCTCCATCCCTAATTGAAGATTTATTTGAAGCCATTACCTCATTTATGCAGAGTATGGATTCTGTCTCTGCATATGCTTCAAGTCGATTGATGGGCATTGACATTGCCATTGAAAGTACAGCAATAGCCGTAATACCTGATAAAAGCCTTTTCATAAAAACTCCCCCTAAAAAAAGTATTATTTAATAATGCTATTTTTTTATTCAAGGATAGCAATTAATATTTATTTTATTACTTCTACTGTATACTATATAGGACTCTTGGGAAGGTATCATGTGTGAAATGATAACATAGAGGAAATACATAAATCTTGCTTATCGAAATTCTACATTTGCCTTATATAAAATAATCAATTTACATCATAAGTATACATTTATAGTTTACATTCACAAATGTGTACTTGTCAATATTCCCCTTATTTTGAAATTGCCTCAACACAAAGCTCTGCTCAATTTAGAAAGCCAAATCTACAAAGACTTGCTTCCTTCTTAAGCAAATCTTTACCCTAAATTAAGCCACTCATTTGCTAAAATAGCATATTCATATGTATCAATCCAAAGGGGTTCACCTTTCTCATTCTTTTTAAAGAATATATTTTTATGTAAATGTCCTTCCCTTCTCATTTTCAAACGTTCCAGCAACTTCCATGATGGTATGTTTTCCGGATTACACATGGCTACTATTCTGCGTGCCTTCAAGGTTTTAAATCCATAATCGATAACCGCCTTGCAACTTTCTGTAGCATAACCATTGCCAGAGTACTGAGGATTAAAAACGTATCCTATTTCCCAATTTAGAAATTCTTTTGGATCCTGTTGATTAAAATAAACATTACCTATTAGTTTATTGCTATCTTTTAAGCATACAGCCCAAAATGCCTCATTTAATGAACGTTCTAAAGCTTCATTCTTACAATCTTCTTCAGAAAAAACGCCATATGGCTCATATCTTATTACCTGTTCCTTGGAAAGGTATTCATACATATCCTTCCAGTCATCGCTAGAGAATCTCCTTATTTTTAATCTATCTGTTTCTAATATAATCATTTTATAACCCCTCTTTTATATAATTTTCCAACACCTATCTCACTCAAATCAGTGAAAGTATGCATTAAAACCCGAAAATAGTTTCTTATTAAACTTTTAAGCCAAACGTGTATTTAAAGCACTTTTCCTGAACAAAACTTCCGTTATAAAATAACTTAGCTTCAGAGTTTAGCCTGCCGAAACTCATTCAAATTTATATTCCCAATGATATATTCTGGAATACTCTTGAAAACCAATATTTTTATACATGGACTTACCCATAGGTGAAGACTGCAAAACACCTATTTTAGCTCCTTTCAATTTTGCGAACTCAAATGCTTTTTTTGTAATGAGTGTACCAATTCCTTTATTACGGAATTCATTTGAAGTCGCAACCATATGAATACCCGCAATATCATTATTAATATATAGAATTGTCGTTGCTATAATACTCTGCTCGTAATAACACCCAAAAAAAGTGAAGTTTTTAGAGTTTAGTAATCTAGAGTACAATTCATTCTTTTTTCTTTCTTTAAACACCATTTCTACAATGTCATTCCATTTGTTAAATTCAATCATATTATTAATAGACTTTACTTCATATTTATTAGGATTATCTATCTCTCCTAATTTATCTAAATCCATTGCCATACCTGTTTGTTCATAATACATGTTAAAATTATTCAGATTCAAAGACTCATGAAGCAGATTATTACTTTCCTGCTTTTCAGTAGTTATTAAAAGAAATGGAAGCTCTCCCGTTTCTATATCAAACCGTAGTTTTTTTACTTCATCACTAATCAAATTATTGGGAATATTGATATCATATATCCTACTAAACCAATTATCAAATGGGTTCTTAGCCCATTTATAATACGTGCATATTTTGTTCTGAGAATTAGATAAATCAGAAGCTGTAATACAAAAATTATTGAAATTCGAATTAATGATATCTTTTATGTTCTTTAAATAGTTTATATTCATAAATACATACCGCCATTTATATTAATATCAGGACTATCTCTTTAACAGTTTTCCAAAGCCCTGCCCAATCTTTTGTTCATTAAGGATGGTATTTACCAGCAAATTCATGTACAATAATTTTGAACACTAAAACACTGTTTACCATTCTATCATCAAACGAAAAAACCTTCCCAGTCTGATGTCTCATCAATATAGACAGGGCAGTTTTCTTTTCTTCAACGTCATCAATAAAGACAACCTTACCATTTCCAATAATGCTTTTGAAGGAATATGAATATTGGCAGGCTTCATCTCCTGTAATAAGGCGATGTTCACAATCCATTTCAAAACATATATCGATGTTCTCTTTTAACGCATTAATTTTTCTCCCTTCCTTTGCACTATGGAAAAATAACACTAGTTGATTGTTTTCATAAGTGTAGCCAAAATTCATTGGAACAATATAAAGACCAGCATTATCTTGCACACCAATCCTACAAACTTTACACTGGTCAATGATCTGCATTAACTCACTTGTTTCTGTAACCTCTCTGTCTTTTCTTCTCAAGTTCATCATACTCCTTTAAAAAATATTGCTTCACATTTTCATACAGTTGATCTTCCAATTCTTAATCCCTATGCATTATTATTACATATTATTTTAATTCGTCAGGAATTTCATTTACTGTATCTGCTTTATATACAGAATAAACTGACATTTCTACATCATAGTATTCTATGATCCATTCATCAGATGAAAAACCTTTCACCTCAAATACTTTATGCTTTTTATCACCATCAACTATTCCTATTTGCTTACCTCTTAGTGAATCTTTTGGCAGCGCACTATAAAAAGAATAATTTATACTACCTCGTTGTAGGCTCGAACCGTTATTGAGCTCATTAAAACTTTCATACTCTTTAGTAGTACAAGACGTAAAAAAAGTCACTAATGCAATGATGACCAACAACATAGACAATTTTTTCATAACAATTTCCTCCTGTGAATTATATTAGCTTTACCAATGAAGCGAGCATCAATTTGCTCTAGTATATGTGTAGACATTACTGTTCTAAAGTGTTTATCTTTGAATTTACTTCTTTCCATGAACGACCTCCATTTACAGTCTTAATTATTTTATTATCAGCTAAAGCCCAGCCAATCTGGTCTGACACAAAGTTAAGGCACCAAATATTTTCATAACCAGTACTTTCCCATATCTTTATCCAATTTGCTCCACCATTTTTTGTCTGATACAATATACCTTCATGGGTTATAACCCAACCCACTTGGAGATTAATGAAGAAATAATCCAGCTGTCCAATCCTTTCCTTTGACTGTATCGGCATAGACTTTTCCCAATTCTTTCCCCCATCGTGTGTATAGTAAAATATATTATCAAAGTTACCTGTTTGACTTTTATTTAATGAAACCGGAATAATACCATCTTTTTTATTAAAAAATACTGGTTTTAAGGCTTGAGCCGAAGAATCCATGCCTGGTTCTTCACTTAGGTCCAACCCGTCTCTCCAAGTTTTCCCCCCATCATCTGTTCTTGAAATATCTGGTGTCCCTATATTCCGATTGCTAACAACAAAACCTTCATTTTCATTTATAAATGAAATACCTTCTTTATTTCCGCCCAAATGTAGCCCATCTTCTTTTTCCGTATCAGATACCTTAACCCATGATTTTCCTTCGTTTTCAGTCTTATATAGTTCTGCTTTTTGAATTCCTAAACTAGAATCTTGAAATAGTAAAATCCACGCTTTTTCCGAGTCTATAAATGACATATCGGTACCTAAATAATAACTAGGAATAACACTCTTTTCCCATTTTTCTCCACGACTGTTAGTAAAGAATATAGTAGTTGATTTTGCGTCGTGGTTTTCTACAGTCAGACCGTTATCCTGCGCAACAATACATCCAGTATTCTCATCATAAAAGTGTGCTTCTAAACTCGTTTCGTCAAGTTCGTCCATATCAGGTGTAATGTCATCCCAATACTCTCCTCCATCAGAAGTATAAAATAATCTATCATTATCGAATGCCCAGCCTGCTTCTTCTATCATACGGATAAACAAGAAGGATGGAGATTTCTGCGATGGTTCACTATCACTATTTTGCTTTGTATTGTTTAGTGTATTCTGCTCTTTTTTTAAATCGCTATTAGTCTGAATATAATTGCATGAAGGAAATAGTAAAAGTATTGCAAGAACAAATATAATACCTAAAATAATTTTTCTCATAACTCCCCTCCCAAAGTCACTTATCAACTAATAGACAATTATACAAATCTGATGATAATCTGTATAGAATGCTCCATAAATATGTAACAAATTAATAATAAGCCTTGAATCAGGTTACACTTTTATGGTACTCATATATTTTTTGTAAATAATATTTCAAGGGCTTCATTTTCAAGTAATAAACAACCGGCATCCTTATAACCTTGTTTTCTATAAAAAAACTGTGCTTGTTCATTTGCCAATGTTGATGTCATAACCCTTGTATATCCCTTTTCCTTCATAGCCATTTCCCAATAATAAACCACTTTTGAACCTAAGCCTTTTTGTCTATAACTTTCATCAAAATACAACATATTCATAAATGGTGTATTATCCCAAAAGTAATTATATCTCAACCAGCCTACTACATTGTCATCAACGCGAATTGTAATTACTTCTTTTCCATCAATCTTTTTTTCAAGCATTTCTTTACTTATATGTTTATCATTTTTTATAAGATATTCAAAATCTGCAAATTCAGCATAGTTTATAGATATTCTCATAAAATCCCCCAATAATTTGGATATTGCTTATAATACGGTACAGAATTTGAGCCTATAGATTTAGTAATATGCAAATCATGGTCCAAAAAACAATGTGCCCAGAATCCAATATAGAAATGGGAAGACAAAAATTATTACATTACAAATTAAACTCATCATTGATAATTTATTAGTTGCTTGTTTAAATGATATAAAACTTAAAACAAATCCTATCACTCCCACAAATGGAGCTATTAACAAGGGCATACCAGCTAACTTCTGAAATGGCGTAATTTTAAATAGCCAGTTTGCAATCAACAGAAAAATGGTCAAAGACATACTAAGAGATATTAAACTAAGAATATTTTTATTACTTCCTACATATAAGTTACTTCTCATATACTGTGCATCCTTTCTGCTACTTTATATTTAACATTATAACGATATTTTCTTATATCTCAAAGCCCTTCTTTCATTTTATATAAATACTGCTAATTAAGAATTATACTTTTATTCTGTTACCATGTTCATCAAAATTGTTCTTTATCGCTCTCTCAACTGGAAATATCGAACCAATTAATAAAACAACTTGTATACCACAAACTATTCCTCCAAAGGTCCCTATATCTTTTACATCTTTTCCAATTACAAACAACATAGCTATTGCAGACAAAACAAGCATGATCGCTCCTATTCTTAGCCATAGTTTCCCGCAGTAGCTGTGCGCGAACTCCCAAGTATCTTTATTTTTCATAGATCTAGTAGTTCGATATCCAAAAACCATATTAATTTCTTTAGGAGCGTTTTTAATAAAATACTTACCAAATCCAAGCATTGTAAATGGAATTAATAAATCTGAAAACATCATAAAAACCCAAAAACCCATTTCAAAGCACCTCACTTTAAATTATCATTATTTATGCATGTGATAAAATAGGAAACATTATTCTGTTATTATCAAATATACCCCATTTATCATCAAGTATAAAAAGAGTAGTGTCTTCTTGTCTTAATAGCGTTTCATCAAATGAGTCTGTATTTTTAGGTGTAAATCCCAAGACTACTTTTTTTATTTCCTTGTTTACCATTGATAAAATTATATCATTCACACCAACTTCTCTTTCACAAAAAATGTCATTTATATATAATACACTGTCATTAAATTCTGCGATAACAATGGCATCAAAGTCTTTAATATAATAAACATTTTGATCCATAAAGGATGTACAATAAAACATAACAAGAGAGGCATTATCATTCATTGACAACTGTGAAAAGTGCACTGAATGATTGACTTTGTTAAAAAGAAAATCCTTATTTTTTTCATTTGACATACTTAATTTTACAAAACCAAATGTAGGATTTTCTGAACATATTTCTTTTGAATGTTGATACTCTTGTACAGAATTGAAACCAAATTTGGGGTAAAAATCAAGAACACTATCGTTGGCAAACAGATATATTAAATCGCATCTACCTCTCCATTCCACTAACACTTTTTCCATAAGGAATCTGTTTAGTCCTTTGTTCCTATATTCTTTTTCTGTCATAACAGTACCTAATTGTATATATGTCCTTTTTTCTCCCATTACAAAAAAATCGATAACATTTACAGATATATTAGAAACAATATTATTCCCGTCTACTATTGAATAAGGAATATATCTATCTTTCCAATATCCATTTTGATACCATTGCTCAAAATCAAAGCCATATGTATTTCTTGTCAGACTATTTAGACTGTTCCTTAATTCATCATTATTTTTGTAATTAGAAACGTACCCAAAGGTTTCGTTGTTTATTTTAATGTTTTCCATAATACAACTCCCTATTTAGTAAAACGAATCACATAATATGCTTACATACTATTGCCTCAATCGCTAATGTTCTTATTTATAGTTCTTCTGACTGATAAAAGCAATGGATTAAAATATTTCCTTAAAAACTTGTCAGCAAATAAATTCGCTGTTTCAAAATCAACGTGTATACCTTTTATGTTGTTATTATTGCAATAGTCAAATACATTTCTCAGAAATTCTTTCCCTAGTTCCATGCCTTTATATTCTGGCTGTATGTACACACCTATGCTCAATTTCATATACAATTCAGTTAGTACATTTATTAAGAATCAATTTTCGAATCTTGATTAAATACCACTTTCCATTTCTCGTCATTCTTAACCCAAAGAGAAGACACTCTATATTTACCGTTCATAACTGGATCAAATGATTTAACATTCACAATATAATTTATTAAAATTGCATTTAAATCGACTTCTTTAACTATAATATCAGTTAATTCATATCCTTGTAGTCTTATTTGTGAAACGATAGTAGCATATTCACTGCCAGTTTCTCTATATCCACCACAGATCATCAATGCATCCTTGGATACTAACTCTTCAAATAATTTTGAATTGCCAGTTGCAAATGCTTCCCACATTTGTTTCTCAAAGTTTATAATTTTCTCTTCTAATTTCAAATCACTCATGAATAATCACCCTTCACAATTTGTATTAAACTACAAAAATGACTGAACCACTTTGAGCTTCATCATTACAAACCGTATAATTGATGCTATCAAAATAGATATTGTACTGCATACAAATAACAGTTTTATCCTTAATGGATTCTCAAAGCTAAACCAACCACCCCTTAATTCTTCAGCTACCTGGCTGATATCTAAAGAATATGTTGGGGGTCTATCCTTATATGCCCAAAAGCCAATTGCATATATTACAATAAATAAAACAATAAAAACTGCAAAACAAAAGTCAACTCTCAAATTACTTTTGGGTTTTATAATAATTAAAAAAGGTTCAATTACACTAGCTAATAAAAAATATTGGAATAACCTTCTTTAACCCCTCTATAAATTGAAACATAAAATAATATTAAAAGCAGAATTACAATACTATATATAATGTTAGATCTATATTCTTTTATTTTATTATACATTAGTTTTTCTCCTTTATGGATGTATTTGATCCTATTTGTACATAACAATACTTTCAAAGCCTTTCTTCATCAAAGTTGCAGACACTTTATTTGTATAAACCTGAATTATATTTATTCCACCAACTATCATTATATTTTAATTGTTTATGCTAATCTTTGGTACATACAATTGCCCTAAACTAGATACATTTGGTGTTTTTACACCACTACTACTACAGTCACCTGACAAAACCATAGAACCGTCAGATTTCAAGCCAATAGAAAAATATTCACCCGCTGAAATAGCTACAATATATCTATTTAAACCTGTTGACACCACTGTCCCATCCTTTTTTAATCCAATGACAGAAGTACCTGCTGATACTGCAACAATATCTTTCCATTCTGATGTATCTATTGTTCCTGAATAGGCGTAAACATTACATTTAACAGTACCATCTTCCTTTAAGCCAACAACATAACCTCTTCCATCTGAAACTGAAACAATATTATTCCAGCCTTCAAGATTATCTGTACCGTCTTCGTAGGGAGGATAACAGGCATATACAAATCCATCATTGGTAACTGCAACAGCAGATTGAGGATAAACTGTCTGAAAGGATTTTATATTACTCCACTTAGATACTGCTTCCACAACATAAGCCATTACATTGGTCGAAACAACCATAGATTTTAATAATTCTTCTTTTGTAGCAGTGCTTGTAGTAATAATCTTTCCATCTGTTGTCAGAGCTTCAATAGAATCTCCTCCTCTAAAATTCAAAGATTTTACATTTATTCCATGATTTAGCTTTATCATATATATTTGCATCATAACCTTCATAAACCACTTGTACTCCGCCATCGTTTTTGATGGCTCCAATTGCCCATACACCATTACTTATGTAAGTACCTTCAATTATATAACGTAATTGCTTCTCTAAATCTTTTGAATCTTTATAATCACCCAACTTCATTAAAATACCAATTGCTTGAGGATAACGATTCTCTTTTATGTAGTTAATTGCCTCGTTATATAATTCATTTTGTGATTTTTCTTTATCATTTTCATCCTTATTAACAGGCTCTACACTATAAAGAGCCTCTTTACTTCCTGTTGTGGAAACTTCTAACACATCATTTTTGTTACCATTTAAATTATTTAGCGAATGTTGTGTTTTAGCACACCCTGAAAATAAACTAAACATACAAACAAAAGATAAATATAAAGCCATTTTCTTAATTCTTATTATCCACATGCTATAATTAACCTCGCTTTTTTAATACTTCAGAGCCTTTCTTAAAAACTCGCCACAGGATGCGGAGAACAATGACCAATTTCGCTTAACGTCACCATATTGAACATCATCGAATAAATGTCTTTTTATATCTGTTTATCATTATTTTCACAGCCTCTCGGATACCCATGTTGTAATGTAGAGACAACGAATGACAATGCTCCAGATTGCGCCTCATAAGGTGCATGCAAACTCATTTTTTAATATGCCGTAAACTAATGCGTCCGAAAATGTACCATCATGTCGTAAATAATGTTCTCGTAATTTTCCTTCATAGGTCATATTGCATTTTTGCATTACTTTCCCCGAAGCCGGATTTTCAATATCATGCTTTGCTGTAATTCTGTGCATACCTACCTCATTAAAAAGAAAATTCATAACGGCAGATAGGGCTTCACTAGTTATTCCTTTATTCCAATAGTCATATCCAATACAATAACCTAATTCACAATTATTATTTTTTTCGTCTATTGATACAGTTGAAATGCCTCCTATTATTTCATTATTTATCTCTATTGCCCAATGATACACACTTCTACATGTATACTTGTTAATCACATCCGATAAAAATGTTTCAATATCTTCAATGCTTTTATACGGTTTCCAAGTAAGAAATTTGGTAACCCTCTCATCTGTAGCGTAGTTCTTATACATACACGCCGCGTCTAGAAGAGTATACTTCCTTAGCTTTAACCTTTTTGTATTCAGCTCTTGAGTACCTTTATGTACAAGCATATTTACCTCACTATGATAAACAATCAGTACTTAACTATATCAAACGGTCATAAATCTTTTCTCTCAATATCCTTACATCCTAATCTTTTCGACTTGCGCATGCTTTAGCCGAAACCTGTCAACGCAAATGCTTTGTCAGACGTAGTTTGGCAGCCCTTCAAAGCCAATGCCGCACGGATGCGGTGCTTAAATACTCACTTTGCAATCTCAATATATCCTATCTTACTTTCTATTTCTGAGCCATCAATTGGATTAATAGGAGAATGGACATTATACATATATCCACTTTTTCCATATCTACCTTTATCAATTGATTTAACTCTCTCCTCATCAATTGAAAGATGCCTTACTCTTCCACATAACAATATCCATTTACTATTTTCAAATAACGGCTTATCCCATTCAAGTGTACATTCCAAATTTAGAAAGCATTCCTTTATCTTAGGAGCATTGACTTCATAAGATTTTTCTAAAGTAAAACCGGACGCTTCTATTTCATTATCGCTTTCTCCGTTATTCCTTATAGATGCATAACATTCGTTGAGTTTACTTACATCAGGAAAATTAACACAAAATTCTTTGCTTCTAATTATATTATGATATGTATGCTGGTGATTTAAAATTGATAATATACAAAAGTAGTCATTACCTTCTCCCGTAAAAGTTGACCATGCATGAAAACAAACATTTGAAGCACCGTTTTCCTTATATGTACTAACAAGAAAAAGTGGTTGAGGTATAGCTGTTACATACTCCATCCAAGAAAAAGTGTTATACTGGCCAGGCCAGCTTTCTATCAAACTTCCCGGCTTTTCAATTCCATATTCAAGCTTCATAAATTATCCCCTTCCTGTATTCTACTTACGGTTTTTCAAATAATACAAAAACATTTCTAAAAATCTTCGCTTGAAATGATTTTGATACCATCGCGTTCATATTTCTTAATAAGTTCATTCCACTTCCATTCAGCTTTTAGTGCAATCCCGTCTTTAATAATAGAAACATTATACCCACGCTTTAGTGCACCCTTTGCTGTGGCATAGACACAGTATTCAGCGTCCAATCCTACTAGATAAATTGTATTTACCCTGTGTTTTTTTAAGAATTCTTCAAGCACTGAATTTGAAAATGCATCCGGAGCTCCTTTTGAAAAAATGTTGTTTGATTTAATATTGATTCTCTTATCAATTTCGGTTCCTTGGTTTCCTTTAATGGCAGTCCCGTTGCAAAACAATTTTGAAAACATCTTTCCTAAAACACCATCAAATTCTTGTCTAATATACACTACAATGATATTTTTTTCAGATGCTACTTCTATTATCTTATTAACTTTAGTAATTAAATTACTGGAGTCTTTATAAGGGAAAGGTGCCTTTGCTGTATCCCCAGTATAATCTTCTTGTATATCGATTACAAATACTGCCTTTTGTGAGTCAACACATTTTTCATTCTCCATAATTTTGCCCCCCACTTAAAATTTGTATATATTCTTTTCTATTGATATATTCTGTTCAACTACTGTCTTAAAGACAGTCTTATATATTGGTAATCCTTTCTACTCTTATGTCCTTAAGTTTACTTACACTTTTCTCAACAACTTCACAGAATCTTTGTTGACAATCAACAAGCTCCCAGAATGCTCCATCCCAATTATAAATAATACATTGAATATCCCACTCTTTTTTTATCTTATCTGCATCATAAATCCAATAGGGTTGACCTTCGTCGTTGCAGTACCAAGTATCATTCATCATAGCATCCGATATTTCATCAAGATATTGCTTTCCTGTGTTCACAAACACTAACTCATTCCAGTCATTCCTTAAATATTTCCCGAACTTTTTCAAAAAACCACTCTGAACAAGTATATTTTCATCCTTCTTAAATATAATATTTTTTTCAAACTCAATATTCAACCTAGTTTCTTTCTCTTCATCATCTTCCAGCAATAAAAACCCATACCTTGACATTATAATATGACATTCCCCAAGCACCTCTAATAAAGAACTAAAATAATCAAGAAAACTATATCCACCATAAATTCGTAAACTTTTCATTTATATACTTCCTCTCAATCTATTATTACGTTCTTACCAGTGCTTTGTAAATCTTAAAGTACTGTTTGCCATGAATGAATCCTTATTTGTGGAACACCTATTTATTGCTTCTTTTCGTATTAAAATATATCTTGTCTAAGAGATTATCCAGAGCACTTGTCTTGTTATGTAAGCGTAAAATACAACCCGTCTATAATTACTACTCCTGCTGTTGTAAGCTCTTGTTATTAAGTTTGCAGGATTCAGGCAAATCGGTCGACCAAGGCATTAACGAATCCAGCACATTCT
>Ga0116193_1000375_pt1 | contig 42990 bp, 43 predicted proteins | sample AD_UKC115_MetaG_FD_89892 | JGI IMG/M metagenome (GOLD analysis project Ga0116193, IMG submission 89892) | Active sludge microbial communities of municipal wastewater-treating anaerobic digesters from Hong Kong - AD_UKC115_MetaG | ecosystem: Engineered > Bioreactor > Anaerobic > Digestate... | reverse complement strand
GGTTTTACTTCCTCTGCTTTTACAATTTTAGGAGGTGTAAATTGTTTCATTTCCACTTTTGGAGGCTCCTGTTTTGGAGGTGGTGGAGGTGGTGGAGGTTCAGGTTTTTTTTCATCGGGTTGTTTTAGATTTTCTAACTCAACATCCTGCACCATAATTTTTGCAACTTTCTTTTGCCCAGAATTAGCCAATAAAGAACTTATGAAAAATATAGCAATCAACGTAACTGTTGTAGCAAAAGCCAGTGTTATACGTTTAATGTATGTTTTACGTAATTCATAAGCTCCGTATTCTTTGTTTCTTCCTTCGAAGATGATATCAAGAATATCTGCGGTTAAAATTTTATTCTTTTCCATAACAAATTAATTTTCTATTAAGATGCAGATTGGTTTTTGTTTACACAAATTTTTAAAAAATATTTTTAATTACTTGCATTACCTGCTGCTGCTTCTGTTGCTTTTATTAATTGAATTTCTACTTCACTAATATCTACCATTGCATAACGTTTTACTACATCTATAGTCATTTCATCTAAAATATCTACAACATTTTTATAGGTACATTCATCGCTTGGTTTTATTACTACCATAAAATCTTTCTCATCTGTATTAGCTTTTTTACGAAGAATAACTTGTCTAATTCCATCTTCCCCAGAACCAAAGTTGGAAGATTTAAAATTTTGAGAAACATTGGAATTATCCAACATTCCTTCGTAATAAAAAACATTGTTGTCTTTAGATAGTAAAATAGTTAATGCACTATTGTCTTTAATTTTGTTTTGCTCCTCAGGGTTATCGGTATCTTTTGGTAAGAAAAGATTCATGGTTGTAGGCAAACTCATTGTAGTAGTGAAAATGAAAAAAGTAATTAATAAAAAACCTAAATCCACCATTGGAGTTAAATCTACCCTGGTTGACATTTTTTTACTCTTCTTAACGCCTGTGCCTTTTTTATGACCACCGCCAGACGAGGTATACATTTCTGCCATATTCAGTTTCTTTTTTGATTTTAAAAAAAATTAAAACGATATCTTCAATTTCCTTTATTTATCCATCTTTTTTAACAGCTAATCCTGCTTTTGCTTGTTTGTAAAGTTCACTACCAACAGGTACATTTTCAGGATTTGTAATTATTTGAAATTTCAATAAATCATTGTACTTAAAAGCACTAATTACATTTTTAAATGAGGGATATTTTGAAGCATTATCGCCTTTTACTAATAGGTTCATTTTTTGTCCCATATAAGCACTCTTAATAATTCTTAGCCATTCTTTCATTTCATTGTTAGAACTGTCTCTGCAAGGAATACCAGGCATATTATCTCCTTTTCTTTGTTCGGGAGGAATTGCTAAAAACTCTGGAAGTTTACTAAACGATACGCCAATAAATTGAGCTTTCTTAAATTCCTGAACATTAAATTTGATGCCTTTTTCATTTTCTACAGTATTAGCTACATATTCCTTTTTTTCTTCATTATCCATTGATAAAAATACTTTTCCATCTTTGTCTATTGTAATTAAAACAACATCAGATTCTGGAGCAGCTTTATCAGATACTGAACTTGGCACAGTTACAGAAACAGCTTCTGCTGGTTTAAACTTAGTTGTAAGAATGAAAAATGCCAATAGTAGAAAAGCCACATCACACATGGCTGTCATATCTATATGAGTACTTTTTCTGGGTAGCTTAGCACGTGCCATTTTTTTTGATTTTTAAATTATTCACTAATTGTTAGATTCATAGTATGCAACTTTCCACAAAATTATTTGTATAAAGAAGCAAAACTTTGAGATAAAGTGAAACCAGATTCGTCTATACCAAAAGTAATAGCATCTATTCTTGTAGTAAATACATTATACATGATAATGGCTACAGCAGATGTACCAATACCTAATGCTGTATTAAATAAGGCTTCAGAAATACCTTTCGATAATTCTGCTGCAGCTGTAGAACCTCCACTATCTTCTCCTAATGCTGAGAATGATTTAATCATACCTAATACCGTTCCTAATAAACCTAATAATGTTGCTACTGATGCTAAGGTTGATAAGAATACAAGGTTTTTTTCCAACATAGGTAATTCTAATGCAGTAGATTCTTCAATAGATTTTTGAATGTTCAATAATTTTTGATCTGTAGATAATTCTGTATCTGCAATCATATCTTTATAAGTGCGTAAGCCCGATTTCATAACATTGCCTACACTACCCTTTTGTTTATCACATTCAGCTATTGCTTTATCAACATCTTTATTTGCTAAATGGTATTGTACTTTACGTAAAAATTCACCAATGTTTCCAGCTCCTGTAGCTTTTTGAATGGTTAAAAATCTTTCAATAACAAATGTTATTACAATAAAAAATGCACCAATAAGAATAGGTACTACTATACCACCTTCATACATTTTAGCTATTCCTGTATTTGGTTTTAATTTGTGGTGATCTGGCCAAAACCAACCATTTAAGTCTGGTTTTTCAAAATTGTTTGGAGAGCCAAAAACAAATCTCCAAATAACATATCCTAAAATAATACAAGCTACTGGAGCAATCCATGAAATGGCGTTACTACTTTTTTTAGGTTGAGCGTGTGTAGATGCTTTTGTTGCAGTTACAGTTGGTTTAATGTCAGCCATAATTTTAATTGTTTTTAATTTTTAAAAAATCGTTTTATAAAAATAGTTCGCAATTCTACATAAAAAAAAATAATTCTATAAAATTTATTTTTGAAGGTTAAAAAAAGATTTGAAACTCTGTTTTTCAACCCTACAATCAATGTATGATTTGGTATAATTATGTATTTTTTTACAAGAACAGCCTTAACAACTTTTACATATCTCAGTCAATTTGCTTTAAACAAAAATACCCTCAAATGGATATTTTTTATTATACAAATAACCACAACTTTGTCCTCAAATTATTTAATCATTTTTTAAAAAAAATCAGTATGAAAAAATTTATCTTATCCTTAAAACTATTAACAGTATTATCTGTTATTATAGTAGGCTTTTCTTCTTGTCAGAAAAGTAGTAGTGGCGGTGGTTCGCTAACTAATGGTTTTAGAATTGATGGCACAACGTATGAAGCTAAAAGTTCAATGAGGGGTGTGTTTGGTGCTAATTCTATTCAATTTTTCGATGTACCACTTACAAATCTTGCTACTGTTTCTAACTATAACACACTTGCGGCAGCTTTTAATAATACACAAGGTATTGCTGCTGGCACATACAAAGTAGCAGCTACAGACGATGTAAGTACTTTGGTTTCAGGAGAAATTGCAATATTAATTGCAACAGGTATGAACTCAAATGGTAGTACAGCTGGTGTACATAATTATTTAAAAGATATAACTTCATCTACTATTGTAAATGCTACTGTAACTATTAATGGTGGCAAAGTAACTGTTGTTATGAGCCCTTCTCCTTTTATGGGTAGTGGTAATGGAGGAGTAACTTTAACACAAAATACAGTAGAAGTAAATATTACAGAGCTTTAGTAAATTTTAATTCTATTTTAAACCTCTTCCAAATTTTGGAGGAGGTTTTTATTTAGAACAAAGAGTTTTTCGTGTACAATACTTGTAAATACAATATTTACCGAACAAACTAAAGACAAATCCTTCAAGGCTTTTGAATATTTTTTTCATTCCTTTTTCTATTTGCACAAAGAGTTTATATCTGTAAAGTATTATTGTTACAACTTTCAATAAAGTGCAATAAATCTTCACGACCTTGTTTTTTATCTGCACTGGTTATAAAGCTCTGAGGTAAAAATTGCCAACTTTCTCTCATTTTATTTAAAAATAATTGTTCGTTTCTTTTTACTGCAGTAGGTTTTTCTTTATCTGCCTTTGTAAACACCAACACAAAAGGTATTTGCCATAAACCTAATTTTTGTATAAACTCCAAATCATTTTTTTGAGGGCTATGCCTGCTATCAATAAGCACAAAAACCTGAAAAAGATTTTTTCTTTTTCTCATATAATTTTCAATCATTTGCTCCCATCTGTTCCTATCTTTTTGAGAGCGTTTGGCATAACCATAACCTGGCAAATCCACCAAATACCAACTATCATTTACAATAAAATGATTAATAAGTTGTGTTTTCCCTGGTGTTCCTGAAGTTTTGGCTAAATTTTTTTGATTAACCAACATATTAATCAAAGAAGATTTGCCCACATTACTTCTTCCAATAAAAGCATATTCAGGTTTATCTGCAATAGGACATTTATCATAAGAAGGCGATGAAATAAGGTATTTAGCAGATTTTATAAGCATACTGTAAAAATAATTTTGTTACGATTTAAGGCAAATAAACAGTTATTTTCTGAGCAATTTATAAGCTATATTTTATTATTACTTGTAAAGCGTTAATTTTGCAGCGTTTAAAAAAATTATTAATAATAAAAAAATGATAAATTATGGTAAAGGTTGCTATTAATGGTTTTGGACGAATTGGACGTTTAGTTTTTCGTCAAATTTATAACATGGAAGGAATAGATGTTGTTGCTATCAACGATTTAACTTCTCCAAAAGTTTTAGCTCATTTATTAAAATACGATAGTGCTCAAGGGCGTTTTAATGCAGAAGTTTCGGCTACCGAAGATTCAATTATAGTAAATGGAGATACTGTAAAAATATATGCACAAAAAGATCCTACCCAAATTCCTTGGGGTAATCATGGTGTTGATGTAGTTATAGAAGCTACTGGCTTTTTTACAGATAAAGACAAAGCAGCAGCACATATAACTGCTGGAGCAAAACGTGTAGTAATTTCTGCACCTGCAACAGGCGATTTAAAAACAGTTGTTTTCAATGTAAACCACCAAATTTTAGATGGTTCAGAAACAATTATTAGCTGTGCTTCTTGTACTACAAATTGCTTAGCTCCTATGGCTAAAGCATTGAACGATAATTTTGGTTTAGTAGCAGGCAGTATGACTACAATTCATGCTTATACCAACGACCAAAATACTTTAGATGCTCCACATCCTAAAGGAGATTTACGCAGAGCAAGAGCAGCAGCACAAAATATTGTTCCAAACAGTACTGGTGCAGCAAAAGCAATAGGCTTGGTTTTACCAGAGTTAAAAGGAAAATTAGATGGTGGTGCACAACGTGTTCCTACTATTACAGGTTCATTAACTGAATTAGTAAGTGTATTAAATAAAAAAGTAACTGTAGAAGAAGTAAATGCAGCCATGAAAGCAGCAAGCAACGAAAGCTACGGTTATACCGAAGATGAAATTGTAAGCACAGATATTATTGGTATTCATTTTGGCAGCTTGTTCGATGCTACACAAACTAAAGTTATTACCCAAGGCGATACACAAATTGTAAAAACCGTAAGCTGGTACGATAATGAAATGAGCTATGTAAGCCAATTAGTACGCACAGTAAAATATTTTGCAGGCTTAATAAGCAAATAAATTTTTAGATAGTCAGCACAAGAAATGCTAAACAACTGTTGTTGCGTCGCACTCTTGTACTACAACAATTCTATTCTACAAAAAAGTTTCGAAACAATTTTTCGAAACTTTTTTTTGCAAACTAATTTGGTAACAATTAATTATTCACTAATCCAAAGAATAAGCATCTTTGTTGAAAAGAAAAAAGCATAGTGAACAAAATTCTTTTTATTCAAACAGCATTTTTAGGAGATGTAATTTTAGCAACTGCAGCCATAGCAGAAGCTAAACGAATTTTTCCTAATGCAAGCATTGATGTGCTTGTAAAAAAAGGAAATGAAAGTTTATTACAAAACAACCCCTCTATTCACAATATTTATATTTTTAATAAAAGCAATAAAAAGCTAAGCGAAATTTTTCGACTTACAAACATATTTAGAGCCAATCGTTACGATATTGTTTTCAACTTTCATCGTTTTGGAAGCTCCGGAATTATAACACTTTTATCAGGTGCTAAAAAAAAATACGGATTTAAAAAAAATCCATTTTCTTGGAGTTACACAAAAAAGTTTGAACATAATATAGGCAATGGACAACATGAAGTAGAACGTAATCTTCAGCTATTACAAGAGTTTGGAGCAGCAACAACCGCTCAGCCTGAATTATATCCATCACAAGAAAACTACGAAAAAGTAAAACCCTATAAAACTCAAACATATTATTGTATAGCTCCTGCATCTGTTTGGTTTACCAAACAATTACCAGAACACAAATGGATAGAGCTGATACAAATTTTAGGAACTAAACATTGCATATATTTATTAGGAGCACCCAACGATGTTGAGCTTTGCGAAAGATTACAAATCAATTCAAAACAAAACAACATTATTAACCTTGCAGGAAAATTATCTTTATTAGAATCCGCAGCATTAATGAAAGATGCAAAACGCAATTATGTAAACGATTCTGGACCCTTACACATTGCCTCAGCAATGAATGCACCTGTTACAGCTTTCTTTTGTTCCACTATTACTGATTTTGGTTTTGGTCCTTTATCCAACGATAAACAAGTGTTGGAGGTAAAAAATTTAGATTGTCGTCCATGTGGTTTACATGGTTATAAAGCTTGCCCTTTAGGACATTTTAAATGTGGTGAAATTAATTTGCTTTCAGTAAAAAAATGATGTGCCTAAGTGTATAATTCTTTTGCAATAGCAGCACCCATTTTAGCATTGTTTTTTATTAAAGCAATATTTGCATCCAAGCTATTTCCTTTAGTTTGAATAGCAATTTCATTTAATAAAAAAGGGGTAACATCTTTACCTTTTATACCTTTTTTTTCTGCTTCTTGTAAGGCAGCTTGAATATATTTTTCTATAACAGAATAAGGTACTTCATCTTTTGCATCAATAGGGTTTGCAATTAATACAGATCCTTCTAAACTCAAAGTCCATTTGGCTTGTAGCATATCAGCAATTTCTTTTGCTGTATTTAGTTGTAAGGGAGAATTGTAATTACTTTCTTTGGAATAAAAACTTGGAAAACTTTTTTGCCCCACCGTTACAACAGGAATTCCTTTTGTTTCTAAATACTCTAATGTTAAACCAATATCTAAAATAGATTTTACACCAGCACAAACAACAGCAACATTTGTATGAGTCATTTCAGAAAGGTCAGCACTAATATCCATTGTTTTTTCTGCTCCTCTATGCACACCTCCAATACCACCAGTAGCAAATATTTTTATGCCAGCCATATTTGCAATACGCATGGTAGAAGCAACAGTTGTAGCACCATATAATTTTTTTGAAATTACATAGGGCATATCTCTTAAACTTACTTTCCAAACATTTTTTTCTTTGCCAAAAATTTCTATTTCATTTTCTGATAAGCCTACACAACATTTTCCATTTATAATAGCAATAGTAGCAGGTATTGCTCCATTTTCTCTTACAATTTTTTCTACTGCTAAAGCTGTTTCAACATTTTTAGGATAAGGCATTCCATGAGAAATAATAGTACTTTCTAAGGCTACTAAAGGTTTATTTTGTTGGAGGGCTTCTTTAACTTCTGAAGAAATTTGTAAGTAAGCGTTTATTGTATTCATAAAGTTGAAGGTACAAAACTTTAAAAAATACTTTCAGGAAACTTATAGAAAAAGATGAAATTTTATTGCTTTGGCTCTAATGCTAATAATTGTTGCAACTGTTTTTCCAATTCTTTTAATCGCTTTTCCATTTCAGGTAATTTTCTGGTTAGTGCTTGGCTGCGTAATGAAGAGGCATAATCGTAAGCTGGCGAACCTGTAACAGCTTGATTAGATTGAACAATACTTTTACTAACACCACTTTGTGCATTTACTTTACTACCATCTGCAAGTGTAAGATGTCCTACAATGCCTGCTTGTCCACCAATCATAGCATTTTTACCAATTTTTGTGCTACCACTTATACCAGCTTGTGCAGCTATTACAGTATTGTTGCCTATTTCTACATTATGAGCAATTTGAATTAAGTTATCTAACTTAGCACCAGATTTTATAATTGTACTACCTATGGTTGCTCTGTCTATTGTTGTATTAGCACCAATTTCTACAAAATCCTCTATTACAACATTGCCTATTTGAGGCACTTTGCTATAACTGCCATCTGCTTGAGGAGCAAAACCAAAACCATCGCCACCAATTACAGTTCCTGCATGTATGGTAACATTTTTTCCAACTTTGCAACCATTGTAAATTTTTACACCAGCATGAATAATAGTGTTGTCGTTAATAGTTACATCTTTACCAATAAAAGCTCCTGCAAATATTTTTACATTGTTTCCTATTGTTACATTATCGCTAATGTAGGTAAATGCAGCAACAAAAACTTGTTTGCCCAGTGTAGCAGAAGATGCAATAAATGATGGTTGCTCAATACCTTCTAATTGTTGCGTTTGCATTTCCTGATACTTATTTAATAAAATAGCAAAAGCACTGTAAGCATCTGGCACTCTTAACAAGGTAGCTTGAATAGGTTGTTTCAATACTACATTTTCATTTATTAAAATTAAAGAAGCTTGGGTTGTATATAAATAATCTTCGTATTTAGGATTGGCAAAAAAAGTAAGTTGCCCTTGTTTGGCTTCTTCTATTTTACCAAAAGAAGTTACTACAATATTTGCATCACCTTCTATTTTGGCATTGATTAGTATGGCTATTTGTTGTGCTGTAAACATGTAGTATTTTTTTGTTTTTTAGGGTATTAAGGAGCAAATGTAAAATTTTTTTATTGGAGCTGCTATTGTATGATGAATGAGTGGGTTGTCAATAGCAGAAATATCTTTTACTGTTCCATCTTTAAATAAAATATTTATTCTTTCGTCTTCTGTTTTATACATAGTATTTATTGTTGTTCCAGTAAGAACAAAGTAATCAATTAGACTTTTTTTAATAGGAAATTGCTGCATAGCTTTATATTTTAATTTGTCTAATTCGGCAGTAGTAAAAGGTTCATGTTGTAATTGAATTTTGTATAATTGCCTATTTAACAGTCTTTTACACAAAGTACTTAATACAAAGTCGTTGTGTTTACTCCACTTTTTTATGGCAAATGTAAAATCGGTATCGTCTAATTCACAAAACTTTTGCAAAACCTCTTCATTCATTTTCCCTGTGTATTCATATAAGAAATAATCTATAGCCCCAAATGTTTTTAAATCTTCAATACCATCTTTACTGAGTTCTTTTACTCTTTTTAAAATATTTACCAACATAGTTTCAGCAGCTACAACTGTTTTATGTAAATACACTTGCCCATACATTTGTCTTCTTGCTACTAAAAATTTTTCTATACTGTAAATGCCTTTTTCTTCTACCATTAATTCGCCTTTATGTACAGTAAGCATTTTTAAAATTCTGTCGTAACCAATAACACCTTCACTAACGCCTGTAAAAAAACTATCTCTTGTTAAATAGTCCATTCTATCTACATCTAATTGCCCACTAATTAATTGATGTAAAAATTTTTTAGGATAATTATTGGTAAAAATGGCAATCGTTGTACCCAATTGTCCTTTCAATTCTTTATTGATAGAGTGCATGATTTCTAAACTCAAAGTTTCGTGATGCACGCCTTGTAAAATATGATTTTCTAACGCATGAGAAAAAGCACCATGACCTACATCGTGCAATAAAATAGCAGCTTTTACAGCTATTTCTTCTTCTTCTGTAATTTCAATTCCTTTAGCTTTTAGTTCATTAACAGCCATACACATTAAATGATAAGCTCCTAATGAATGATGCAATCTTGTATGTACGGCACCAGGATACACCAAATATGCCAATGCCATTTGATGAATTCTTCTTAATCTTTGATAATAAGGATGTGCAATAATGCTAAATAGTAATGGATGATTGATGGTTATAAATCCATAAACGGGGTCATTAATAATTTTTCTTTTTACAGCCATAATAATTTTTCTGCTTGTGAAGGTAAGGAGTAAAATTATCTTTTCTTTTATCTCAAACAACAAGTATAATATATTTGCTTGCTATGGCAAAGTCTGCTACAATTTCTCCCATGATGCAACAACATAAGGCTATTAAACAAAAATATCCTGATGCTGTATTATTATTTAGGGTGGGCGATTTTTATGAAACATTTGGACAAGATGCCATTATTGCTGCTCAGGTTTTAGGTATTACTTTAACCAAAAGAAACAATGGCGATAGTGGTAATACAGAATTGGCTGGCTTTCCTCATCATGCTTTAAATACTTATTTGCACAAATTGGTTAAAGCTGGTTATAGAGTTGCTATTTGCGATCAACTGGAAGATCCCAAACAAGCCAAAGGTGTAGTAAAACGTGGAGTAACAGAATTGGTAACACCTGGTATTGCAACAAATGATAAATTGCTCGAACACAACAGCAATAATTTTTTGGCTGCTGTACATTTTGCTGAAAATAATTTAGGCATTGCATTTTTAGATATTAGTACAGGCGAATTTTTTGTAGCCGAAGGCAATGAAGAGTACATTGATAAATTATTGCAAAGTTTAAATCCTGCAGAAGTAATTTTTCAAAGAAATTTTCAAAAACGTTTTAAAGAAACTTTTGGTGCAAAATTTTATACCTACACATTAGAAAGTTGGATTTTTGAAAATGCTTTTGCTACAGAAAATTTATTGAAACATTTTCAAACACATTCGCTAAAAGGTTTTGGTATAGAAAATATGCAGCAGGCTATTGTAGCTGCTGGTGCTGTATTATATTATTTAAAAGACACTGAACACCCCCATTTACAGCACATTACAACTATTCAAAGAATAGAAAGAGATGATTTTTTATGGATGGATAGATTTACAATTAGAAACCTTGAAATTGTAGGAAGTAGTTTTACAACAGATGGAAATAATTTATTAAAAGTATTGGACAATACTGTTTCGCCAATGGGTGCAAGATTGTTGAAACGCTGGATTATTATGCCTTTGAAGGATATTGATAAAATTAATGAACGCCTCGATGTTGTAGAAAATTTTATAAAAGATGTTGATAACAGACATAAACTTTCGCAAGCAATAAAACAATGTGGCGATATAGAAAGATTGGTTAGTAAAATTCCTTTAAAGAAAATTAATCCAAGAGAAATTATTCAATTAGCCAAAGGGTTACAACAAGTAAGTGTTATAAAAAATATTTGCTCTGGTTTGCACAATGCTTACTTACAAAGAATGGCAGATGGTTTAAACGCTTGTCATTTTATTTTACAAAAAATACAAAACGAAATTCATGAAACTCCTCCTATTGCTGCCAACAAAGGAGGTGTAATAAAAGAAGGAGTAAATACAGAATTAGATGAGTTAAGAAAAATTGCTTCTGGAGGTAAAGAATATTTGGTAAATATTCAACAAAGAGAGGCAGAGGCAACAGGTATTCCATCTTTAAAAATAGGTTTCAACAATGTGTTTGGCTATTATTTAGAAGTTACCAATATTCATAAAAATAAAGTTCCAGAAAGTTGGATAAGAAAGCAAACTTTAACCAATGCCGAAAGATATATAACACCAGAATTGAAAGATTATGAAGAAAAAATTACAGGAGCTGAAGAAAAAATTATAGCTATTGAAATTGATTTGTATGATAAGCTGTTGCTTGCTTTGCAAGACTATATTGCACCCATACAAGTAAATGGAAATATTTTAGCTACGCTTGATTGTTTATTATGTTTTGCAGAAAATGCCTTGCGTTACAATTACAGAAAACCATTACTGCATCATGGCTTTGAATTAGAGTTAAAAGAATCTCGTCATCCTGTAATTGAAAGAAATTTACCACAAGGAGAAAGTTATATAACCAATGATATTTTTTTAAACAAAGAAAATCAGCAAATCATTATTCTTACTGGTCCAAACATGAGTGGTAAAAGTGCTGTGCTTAGGCAAACTGCATTAATAACATTAATGGCACATATAGGAAGTTTTGTAAGTGCCGATGTTGCTAAAATTCCTTTAACAGATAAAATTTTTACAAGAGTAGGAGCCAGTGATAATTTGAGTGGAGGCGAAAGTACTTTTATGGTAGAAATGAATGAAACAGCTTCTATCATAAACAATATTTCTGAAAGAAGTTTATTATTATTAGATGAAATAGGAAGAGGAACATCTACTTACGATGGAATAAGTATAGCTTGGAGTATTGTTGAATTTCTACATCAATCTACTGCTACACCCAAAACTTTATTTGCTACGCATTACCACGAATTAAATGAATTAGAAGAAAAATTGCCAAGAGTAAAAAATTACCATATCACCAATAAAGAAGTAGGCAATAAAATTATTTTTTTACGCAAATTAGCAAGAGGAGGAAGTACGCACAGCTTTGGTATTCATGTTGCAAAAATGGCTGGAATGCCCCCAGAATTAATAAACAGAGCCAATGAAATTTTAAAACTATTAGAACAAAAAACAGAAATTCAAGAAAACAAAAATTCAAATTCACCTACAATACATGATGTAAGTAATAAAGTAAAATCTCTATCTACACCACAATTACAACTCTCCATTTTTGATGCACATACACAAGTGTTTGATGATATAAGAACAGTTTTAGAAGGCATAGATATTAATCGTTTAACACCTGTGGAAGCATTAATGAAATTGAATGAAATAAAATCAATGCTACAATAAAAAAGCACCCGAATAGATATTCAGATGCTTTTCATTTCAAACCATAATCAAGAGAAAATTTAACGAGGGTTTAAAGCCTGCTTAATTCTTTCTACTATATCCTGATAGTGAAATTTTGTTAATTTATCTGTTGTAACAGCAGCAGCATTGGTAAGTTGTGTTTGCAATGCTTTCAACTGACCACGAACATAGGAAACAATATCTGTGTTTTTAATGTCTGGTCCTGTTGTTACAGTAAATGTAGATACAGTAACCGTTTGAGGTTTAAAGCTCAATAAATCAATTAACTTTTCTACATGTGCTTTTTGTAATGCTCTTCTATAAGCATCAACAGGTTTGTTTTGTGCTGCTTCGCTCCAAATAGCATTTTTAGTGTCATCCATTAAATCATTAAATAAATATACATTGGTTGCTCCATAACGATTTGCTGAAACAATCATTCTGTTTAATCTTGATGGATCTAATAAACCATTTAAAGTATTTATTTGAATGCCTTGAACTCTTTCTATAGAAGTTGGGTTTTGAATTTTGTTTAAAATGTTTTTATCCAACAACCAAGATGGTGTTGTAAATACATGATTATTGATAAATGTAAAGGCTTCTTTTTGTGTAGCTTTTGGAACAAATTCAAAAACATCGCCTGGTTGGCTGGTTGTTTTAAATGTTTCATAAATACCGCCCACATTTCTAATAACATGGTTTACATATCTGTTGTATTGACCTACTAATTGTCCATAAATTTCATTTAGATTATCATAATTTTCGCCTTCTTCTTTTGTCCATTCTGGTAAGTTTACAATAATTCTTTTTAAGTTTTTAATACCATAATCATTAGCCTTCATAACATTATCACTTAAATCTTCCGATTGTGTACGAGGATCAACGCTATTACCTAATTCATAAGTTCCAAACCATTTACGTGGATTTTCAGCTAATGTTTTTGTAATTAATTTATCGCTATTTATTTTTTGTTGTTCTTCTGTTTCACCAGGTATATAGCCATAACCCCATTGAATAGCCCATTCATCATATTCTCCAATACGAGGGAATAAACCTTTTTCAGAAATATTATCTTCTGGTTGGGCTACATAGTTAACACGTGCATAATCCATGATAGAAGCTGTATGTCCATTAGCTTCTACCCAAGCTTTATCTCTTAATTTTTCAACAGGAGTTCTACTACTGCTACCCATATTGTGTAATAATCCTAAAGTATGTCCTATTTCGTGAGAAGATACAAAACGAATTAATTGTCCCATTAATTCAGTATCAAATTCCATTTTTCTGGCACGAGGGTCAACAGCAGCAGTTTGTATCATGTACCAATCGTGTACTAACTTCATTACATTGTGATACCAACCAATATGGCTTTCTAAAATTTCGCCAGTGCGTGGGTCATGAATATTGGGTCCATAAGCATTTTCTATATCAGAAGCAAAATAACGAATTACTGAAAAACGAGCATCTTCAAGGCTCATGGTAGAATCGTTTTTAGGCCATTCTTTAGCCATAATTGCATTTTTAAATCCTGCTTTTTCAAAAGCTTTTTGCCAATCATTTACACCAGCAATTAAATAAGGCACCCAATTTGGAGGAGTTGCAGGGTCAATATAATATACTAATGGTTTTATGGGTTCTACCAATTCGCCTTTTTTCCATTTTGCTACATCTTCTGGTTTAGGTTCTAATCTCCAACGAACTGCAAAAGTTTTATCTTCTACTCTTTGCTGATTGTCGCTATATTCTACATAGTTATCAGGAAAATAACCTACTCTTTTATCCCAAGCTCTTTTTGCCATTGGTTTTTCTGGTAAAAGAATGAAAGAAGTATTTAGTTCAAATGTTACAGCACCTGCATCATTGGCTGCAGCAAAACCTGCTGAACTTCTTTGACCTCCAATTGCAGCAGCAGTTGGTGCTGGGCTTGAAATATAAGTTTTAACTGTTTTTACTTCAGTGTTTATAGGATAAGTATTGATGCTTTGAACATAACTTCTATCGGGTGCAAGCATTGCTAAACTAAATCTTCTTTTGCTTGAGGCATTTATACCTACTATTTGTTGGTCGCCTTTAAAAAAGTCCGAAACTTCAATAATACTGCTTGTGCTATCCTTACCATAAGCTTTTATATCAAAAGCAGCAGCAATAGCATCTAAGTAAGAGTTATTTACAGCAGTAGAAATTTTTTGAGTGCTATCTGCAGCACTTATAAGCGTTACAGTTCTAATAAAAATATTATCGTTAGGTCCTTTTTCAAATTTTAATGTTTGTTGATTAGCAACTTCACCACCATAAATACCTGCACCACCTGGCACTTTACTATATCTTGTAACACACATTATTTCTTTGCCAAGCAAATTATTAGGCACTTCAAAATAATACTTGTCTTCTACCTTATGTACAGTAAATAATCCTGTTTTACTTATTGATTTATCTGTAATAATTTCTTTATAAGGCTTTGGTCCTGGCTTGGCTGCCTTAGGTGCTTGTGGTGGCATTGGTTTTGCCACAGGAGTTGTATCTTTTGGAGCAGTAGGTGTATTTTTTCTTTGTGCAAAAACAAAACTACCCGTAGCTATCATTACTACAACTAAAAACGTTTTTTTCATAATTAATTAAAGTTAGTTTAAAGAGGGCTAAGATAAGAAAGTGATATTCATTATTATAAAATAGAATTATTTATTACATCAGCGGTTAATACAAGCCTAAAAACATCGTAATTAAAGTGAAAATATAATGATGACAGGAAAAACATTGATTTAATTTTACATGTACTTTATAGCATTGTAAAAAATAGCTACAACAATTTTATCTCATGCTACAAAAAAAATTATAGAAGGTTTTATTCTGGATTGAGTTTACAATTAGCTCTTGTTTTCAACAATAATTCTTTGTTCATCTTTGTGTTTTGATTTTTGTTTAATTCATACATTATAGTATTCAACTTTACAGTAAATTGCACTCTTTGAAAATACATATTTAATGAATAAAATTTTAGTTACTGGAGGCTGTGGCTATATTGGCTCTCATACCATTGTAGATTTATTAGAAAATGGATTTGATGTAATTTCTATTGACGATTTTTCTCGTTCTACCGATATAGCTTTATCAGGCATTGAAAAAATAACTGGTAAAAAAATAAAAAATTACTCTGTAGATTTAAAAGATTTTGATAAAGTTTATACTGTATTTCAAGAAAATAAAAACATTATAGGTATTATACATTTTGCTGCCTATAAAGCTGTTGGCGAAAGTGTAGAACAACCTTTGAATTACTACGAAAACAATTTATTTGGCTTAATTAATTTATTAAAATGTGTAGAAGAATTTAAAATACCCCATTTTGTTTTTTCTTCTTCATGTACTGTATATGGCAATCCTGATACAATTCCTGTAACAGAAAACTCTCCCATAAAAGAGGCTGAAAGCCCTTATGGAGCTACAAAACAAATGGGTGAAAGAATTTTAAAAGATTTTAGTTTTATTGTAAATACCTCTTGTATTTTATTAAGATATTTTAATCCTGTTGGTGCACATCCATCTATACAAATTGGAGAATTGCCTTTAGGGAAACCCATGAATTTAGTACCTGTTATTACACAAACAGCTATTGGTAAAATACCTAAAATGTATGTTCATGGCAATGATTATGATACAAGAGATGGCTCTTGCATAAGAGACTATATACACGTTTGTGATATTGCACATGCACACACATTGGGCTTACAATATTTAATTGAAAAGAAAAACCAAACACGCTGCGATGTATTTAATTTAGGAACAGGCAATGGTGTTACAGTTTTAGAGGCAATACATACTTTTGAAAAAATTAGTGGCGTATCACTAAATTATGAAATAGGACCAAGACGTGCTGGCGATGTAGTAGCTATTTATGCCAACAATGAATTAGCTGTAAAAAAATTAAACTGGGAAATTAAATACAATTTAGAAGCTATGATGAAAACCGCCTGGGATTGGGAAGTTAAACTTAAAAACCAATCGGTATAAAATAGTTTTTTTTAGCTTGCAACTTTTAAATATCCTTTTTCGTCTATTGTTAAAATCCCTAAGCATGAAAAAAGATATTGTAAAATCCAATGATACTTCTGAAATAGCTTTTGTAATAATTGGTGTAGTATTATTAGCTGTTACCTCTTTTTTTATACACCTATAAAATACTCTTTCTACTCACTTTTATTATCAAGAAATAAGCAACTATTAAAAGCTTATTATACTTTTAAAAATTTGTAAATCAATTTTATAAATTTTATACTGTTTCCTTTCATTCATAAAAAAACTTTATCTTTCGTTTTTAAATTTTTTTATGGCTACAACAGAACAGTTTATTGAAACTATTAACCAAGGCTATTCTTTCAAAGGCGAACATATAAAAATAGGTGTTGGCATGTTAAATGGTCAAGCAGTTAGCGATGCTGCTGTGTATTTGCCCTTTAAAACCATGAACAGACATGGTTTAATTGCAGGTGCTACAGGTACAGGAAAAACCAAAACATTGCAAATGCTTACAGAGTGTTTAAGCGATAACAGCATACCCTCTTTAGTGATGGATATTAAAGGTGATTTTAGTGGTATTGCACAAGCAGGTAGTATAAATAATAAAATTACAGAACGCTATGCTTTACTAAAAGAAGCTTACAATCCTACTGCTTTTCCTGTTGAATTTCTTACATTAAGCGATGAAAAAGGTGTAAGGCTAAGAGCTACTGTATCAGAATTTGGACCAATATTATTAAGTAAAATTTTAGGGTTAAATGATATTCAAGGCGGTTTACTTGCTATACTTTTCAAATATTGCGATGATAATAAATTACCCTTATTAGATTTAAAAGATTTAATAAAAATATTACAATATGCAGGCGATGAAGGCAAAGAAGAATTAGAAAAAAGTTATGGAAAAATTTCTACCACAAGTACGGGTACTATACTTAGAAAAGTAATAGAACTTCAACAACAAGGTGCAGATTTATTTTTTGGAGAAAAAAGTTTTGAAGTAGATGATTTAATGCGTATCAATAACGAAGGCAAAGGAATAGTAAATATTTTGAGAGTTACAGATATGCAAAACAGACCCAAACTTTTTTCAACTTTTATGTTGCAACTGTTAGCAGAATTATATGCAACAAGCCCTGAAGAAGGAGATTTAGATAAACCAAAACTTATTTTATTTATAGATGAAGCTCATTTGCTTTTTCAAGAAGCAAGTAGTGCTTTAATGCAACAAATAGAAACTGTAATAAAATTAATAAGAAGTAAAGGCATTGGTATATTTTTTTGTACACAAAACCCTCAAGATATTCCAGCAAGTGTACTTGCACAATTGGGTTTAAAAGTTCAACATGCTTTAAGGGCTTTTACTGCTGCTGATAGAAAAGTTATTAAAACTGCTGCAGAAAATTTTCCTGAAACTACCTTTTATAAAACCGATGAATTGCTTACACAATTAGGCATTGGCGAAGCTTTTGTAACACTACTCAACGAAAAAGGTATTCCTACTCCATTAGTACATACTTTACTTTGCTCACCACGAAGCAGAATGGATGTTTTAACAGAAGTAGAAATAAATAATTTAATTGCTCAAAGTAAATTAGTAAATAAATACAACGAAACAGTAGATAATTACAGTGCCTATGAAATTTTAACAGAGAAATTAAATCATGCTGCTGAAAGAGAGAAAGAAAGAATTGAACAAGAACAAAAACAAAAAGAACAAGAAAATACAAATACCAATAAAGAAAAAAAAGAACCTGGTTTTTTTGATAACCCTACTGTAAAACAAATTGGAAGAACTGCTGCAAGTGTAATAACAAGAAGCCTTTTAGGCGTTTTAGGTATAAGTAGCTATACAAAAAAGAAAAGAAAAAGCTTATGGTAATTTATAAAACATTCTTTGATTTTTTTGTGGCACTATTTTAGTTATTAATGTTAGAAATATTTTAAAAAACAAACACAGGTATATCTAATTAATTTAAAAGTTAGATATTCATTCTCTAAAAAATATTATGATGAAAAAAGTTATTGGAATATTATTATTATCATTCATTGTTAGTGCATCTAATGCTCAAATTTTAAAAGAGGTATATAAAAAAGTTACTGGTGGTGGAGATAAAAATTCTACAAATGGATTAAGCACTGAAGAGGTTGTAAGTGGCTTGAAAGAAGCACTAACACTTGGTGCAGAAAAAAGTGCATCGCAACTTTCCAATATGGATGGCTTTTTTAAAAATGCTGCAATAAAAATATTATTACCCGACGAAGCCAAAAAGGTTGTAGAAACTGTTAGTCGTGTGCCTGGTGGTCAAAAATTAGTAGATGATGCCATTTTATCTATGAACCGTGCTGCTGAAGATGCTGCTAAAAGTGCTGCACCCATTTTTGTAAATGCTATTAAGAACATGAGTTTTGCAGATGCTTGGAATATTTTGCGTGGTGGAGATTCAGCAGCTACAAAATATTTAAGAGAGCAAACAACAAAACCTTTAACAGAAGCATTTAAACCTGTAATTGAAAAATCGTTAGAAAAAGTAAATGCAACTCAACACTGGAATACCGTTTTTTCTACCTACAATAAATTTTCTTTCAAAAAAATAAACCCCGATTTATCTGGCTATGTTACAGATAAAGCCTTAGAAGGAATTTTTTATCAATTAGCATTGGAAGAACAAAAAATAAGAAAAGATCCCGTTGCTCAAACAAGCAACTTACTTAAAAAAGTTTTTGGTGTTAATTAAAAAAAGAGGCTGTTTCTAACTTTTGAGACAGCCTCTTTTTTTATCTGAAAAAATTATACAACGAAAAAAATTATTTGAACTTTGCTAATTCAGCAGCCATTGTTTTACCAATATCTGCAGGGCTTGCAACAACAGCAATACCACATTCTGCCATAATTTTCATTTTAGCAGCAGCAGTATCTTCTGCTCCACCAACAATAGCACCTGCATGACCCATTCTTCTACCTGGAGGTGCTGTTTGTCCAGCAATAAATCCTACAACAGGTTTTGTTTTATTATCTTTTATCCAGCGTGCAGCTTCAGCTTCCATGCTTCCTCCAATTTCTCCAATCATAATTATACCATCTGTTTCAGGATCGTCCATTAAAAGTTTTACAGCTTCTACAGTAGGTGTGCCAATAATGGGGTCTCCACCAATACCGATAGCTGTTGAAACGCCTAAGCCAGCTTTTACAGCTTGGTCGGCAGCTTCATAAGTTAATGTACCAGATTTTGATACAATACCAATTCTACCTTTCTTAAAAATAAAACCAGGCATAATACCCACTTTTGCTTCTTCTGCAGTAATAACTCCAGGGCAATTTGGTCCTATTAATCTGGTTGTTTTTCCTTGTAAAAAATTCTTTACTTTAACCATATCCTGAACAGGAATACCTTCAGTAATACATACAACCAAAGCAATACCTGCATCAGCAGCTTCCATAATAGCATCAGCAGCAAAAGCTGGTGGCACAAAAATTATACTTACATTTGCTCCAGTTGTTTTTACAGCATCAGAAACTGTATTAAAAACAGGTTTATCCAAATGTGTTGTACCTCCTTTATTGGGAGTAACTCCTCCTACTACATTAGTACCATATTCAATCATTTGTGTAGCATGAAATGTGCCTTCTGTTCCTGTAAAACCTTGAACAATAATTTTAGAATTTTTATTTACTAATACTGCCATTTTGTATTTTTTTGTGGAGCAAAAATAAGAGAAACTGCACCATGAGCAATAACTAATTTAAACTTTCTTACAACGGTTATGGTAAAGTTCTCTTGTCAAAAATATTTCACTCAAAATACTTTTATAATTTAATAAGCCGCTTATAATAAAATTGCTTTGTTTTAGCATTATTATCAAATCAATCTTTTATTTTCACTTCTTAAAATAAATGGTATGAAAAAAATATTGCTTGTACTTATTGTTATTGTTTATAGTATTTCCATTAATGCTCAACGTGGTGGAGTTTTAAAATGGAATGAAGTTGGTAATGCTTATTACACAACAGAAAAAGGCGAAATTGTAAAATACAATTTGCCCGATTTTAATAAAGTTGTTTTAGTAGAAAAATCTGCCTTAACCACTCATGATAGCAAAGCAGAATTTACCATTAAAAATTTTTTTGTAAGCAACAATGAGCAAGTATTTTTAATTTTTACCAATACAAAAAAAGTTTGGCGTTACGAAACAAGAGGCGATTATTTTATTTATAACAAAAGCACCAACTCCTTACAGCAATTAGGAAAAGGTTTACCAGAATCTTCTTTAATGTTTGCAAAAATTTCTCCCGATGGAAAAAAAGCAGCTTATGTAAGCAAGCATAATGTGTATGTAGAAGATTTAACTACACATAAAATTACTCAACTTACTAAAGATGGTACAGATAGAATAATTAATGGAACTTTTGATTGGGTTTATGAAGAAGAATTTGGTTGTAGAGATGGCTTTCGCTGGAGCCCTGATAGTAAAAATATTGCTTATTGGCAAATAGATGCAAGAAACATCAGAAATTTTTTGATGATCAATAATACCGATTCTATTTACTCTTTTACTGTACCTGTAGAATATCCTAAAGTTGGCGAAGATCCTTCTTCTTGTAAAATTGCTGTTGTAAATATTGATACCAAAAAATCAACTTGGATGAATGTTCCTGGCAGTGCTATACAACATTATATTCCAAGAATGGAGTGGGCAAATAATCAACAATTAATTATTCAACAACTAAACAGAAAACAACAAGAAAGTAAAATAATGTTATTGAATAGTAGTACTGGTGCTGCTTCTACCATTTACGAAGAAAAAGATGCTGCATGGATTGATATTAAAAGCAGATGGAATAATGATAATCCTGTAGGTTGGGAGTGGGTAAATAAAAATGATTTTTTATGGATTAGTGAAAAAGATGGATGGCGACATATTTATTTAATTAGCCAAAATGGCAAAAAAGAAACCTTGCTTACCAAAGGTAATTATGATATGATTGATTTTGGTGGTGTAGATGAAAAAAATGGTTATGTGTATTTTACTGCATCGCCCAATAATGCTTTGCAAAAATATTTGTATCGTGTAAACTTAAATGGTAGTGGCAATGCAACTTTGCTTTCTCCAGAAAATCAAAAAGGAACACACAGTTATCAAATATCTCCCAATGGTTTATATGCATCTCATAGTTTTTCAAGTGCTACTATTCCCCCTTCTAACGAATGGTTGAATTTACAAACAAACACCACAATAAAAGGAGAAATTAAAACAACACCTAATTCAAAAACCAATACAGAGTTTTTTACTGTAACTACAGAAGATGGAGTAACTATGGATGGCTGGAAAGTGTTGCCTAAAAACTTTGATTCAACCAAAAAATATCCTGTTGTATTTTATGTTTATACAGAGCCAGGTTCTGCAACTGTAAAAGATACTTATGGTAGTGCAAGTACATTTTTGTATCAAGGCGATATTGCTGCTGATGGTTACATTCAAATAAGTTTAGATGGTAGAGGAACACCTGCTCCTAAAGGTGCTGCTTGGCGTAAAAGTATTTACAGAAAAGTAGGTGTATTAAATGTTAGAGATCAAGCAATGGCTGCAAAAGAAATTTTAAAATGGAGTTATGTAGATAAAGATAGAATTGCTGTTTGGGGTTGGAGTGGTGGCGGTTCTACTACTTTAAATTTAATGTTTCAATATGGCGATATTTATACAACAGGAATTGCTATTGCCCCAGTAGCAAATAGATTAACCTACGATAATATTTATGAAGAGCGTTACATGGGTTTGCCTCAAGAAAATATGGATGATTATGTTGTAGCTTCGGCAACTACACATGCCAAAGGATTAAAAGGAAACTTATTGGTAATTCATGGCACAGGCGATGATAATGTACATTATCAAAACACAGAATTATTGATTAATGAATTAGTAAAATACAACAAACAGTTTTCGCTTATGAGCTATCCTAATCGTACACATAGTATTAGCGAAGGCAAAGGAACATATTCACACCTTTCTACTTTATTTACAAATTATTTAAAACAACATTGTCCAGGCGGAGGAAAATAAAAATGCTTTTCCTGTTTTGTAGCAATTTATGAAAAATAGATGCTACTGTTTTTCAGCGATTATTTTTACTTTTTTGAGAAGTGTATATTTCTTTTTATACAAAAGCCCCATTGTTAGAAAACAATAGGGCTTTTTTTAAGGGTTTACAACCTAATACTTGTTGTTATAAGTATATAAACTCTAAGGGTTGCTTTTGAAACTTAATTTACTCATACATAAAAAACCAAAAAACATTTTTATTTTATTTTGCTGGTGGAGTTAATACATCTCCAATAACATGTATTATACCATTTGATGTAGGAATAGAAGCTAAAATTTCAGAACCATTTACAAATGTTTTACCATCTTTTTTAGTAATAGTTACATTGCCTCCAAATACCATATTTAATTGTTGACCATCTTGCATGTTTTCTGCTTTTATAGAACCTACATAAGTATGGTAGCCTAAAACATCTTCTAATTTACCTTTATTTTCAGGTTTTAATAAATTATCTACTGTACCAGCAGGTAATTTAGCAAATGCAGCATTGGTTGGTGCAAATACAGTAAATGGTCCAGCATTGCTTAAAGCATCTAACAAACCAGCTGCTTTAACAGCAGCAACTAAAGTTGTATGATCTTTACTGCCTGCAGCAGTTTTTACAATATCTTTAGCAGATTGGCTGTCTTCTACACCAGATTGTCCTGCACCATTTGCAGTAGCCTCTGTAGTTGTATTTGAAGCTGCGTTATTTTGTTCGCCATTCGAACAAGAAGTTAAGGTGTACACTACAATTGTGGTAAGTACAATAAAAACTTTTTTCATAAACATTTTATTAATTAGGGATGATTGAATACTGCAAAGTTCAATGCCTTGTAACTAATAAAATGTGAGTAGAATCATATAAGGAAAAATTTTTTTAAACCACCTGCTTTTAAAGGAATTTATAGGCTTTTGATGAAGCTTTATTGTATAAGAATATTATGCAGTAAACTTATAACCAATGCCCCTTACACTATGAAAGTATTTCGACTGTTTGCTATTTTCTTCAAAATGTTTTCTGAAGGTTAAAATAAAATTATCTATAGTTCTTGTTGTAGGAAAAACATTGTAACCCCAAACAACAAATAATATTTTTTCTCTTGGCACAACTTCATTTTTATTTTCTATTAATAGTTTTAAAAGGTTGGCTTCTTTTTTACTTAGTTTAATTTTTTTTCCATCATAGGTAATTGCATCCAACGATTTAAAGTCTATTAAATTATCTCCAAAAGTATATGTATCGCCAATAGTGCTTTCTTTTTCATAAATCTTTTTATTTTTTTGAATTAGTTTTTCTACACGCAACAACAGCTCTTCCAAATTAAATGGTTTGGTTAAATAATCGTCTGCTCCTTTTTTTAAACCAAGCACTCTATCTACCCCAGTATTTTTTGCACTTAACATTAGTATAGGCAATTCATCATTACTTAATCTTACAGTTTGAGCAACAGTTATTCCATCTACTTCAGGAAGCATAATATCTAAAATCATTAAATCAAAATGGGCTTTGTTTAAAGCATCTAATGCTTCATTACCTGCATAAGCACTGGTTACTTCATAGCCTTCTAATTCTAAATTTAATTTGAGGGTTTCGTTTAGGTGTTCTTCGTCTTCAACTAATAAAATACTTGCTTTATAATCGTTCATTTTTTATAATTTAAAAACCGCTGTAAAAATACTTCCTTGTGGTAAATTATTTGTCATAGTAATGTAGCCATTATGGCTATCTACAATTTTACTACATAAATATAAACCCAATCCTGTACCCTTTGTTGTTCTTGTAGTTTCAATTCCAGAACGATAGAATTTTTGAAATATTTTATGCTTTTCGTTTTGCTTTATTCCATATCCATTATCTGCAACAGAAAGAATAATTTTGTTATGCTCCTGCACCAATTTTATGTGTACAAGCGAATCTTTGGGAGAATATTTCAACGCATTATCAATAAGATTATTTACCAACATTTGTATCAATAAACTTTCGCCATTCATGTAAATATTTTCTTGAAGAGTAGCATCTATTTTTCGCAACGAAAATCTACTCTTAAATTCGTTTACACATTCTTGTATTAAAGTACTTACATTGATTACTGCTTTTGCACTGCTATAATCTCCTCCATCTATTTGAGTGGCGTATAAAATATTATTACATAAACTGTTTAATCTATCTGTTTCATGTATAGTATTGCTTATAAGTTTATTTTGCTTTTCTTCATCTAATTTTCTTTTTTGTAGTGTTTCTAAATTTAAACGAGCAATAGCAATAGGTGTTTTTAATTCATGTGTTACTGCCATCATAAAATTTTGCTGTTGTGCAGATAAATTAATTTCCTTTCGTACAGCACGAAAAACAAATACAGCACCAATTACAATTACTGCAAAAAAGGTAGATCCTTCTCCAATGTATTGTGAAATTTTTCTGTCTCTTAAAGTTTCTATTTCAGATGCTTTTGCAATATAGCTGGGGTCGTTTTTATTTAATAAAGCCAACTGCATAGCTGCTTTATCATTTGCATGATGGGTAAGTTTTAAAAACCAAAACAACAATGCTGCAACTATATACATTAACACAAACCAATAAACAGCAGTTATTAAAACGAATTTCTTTTTAAAAAAATTAAGCATAAGTTAAGTTTTTAAAAGAGAATTTTCTGTTGTTAAAATAAAATTTAATTGCACTACTGTTTGGTAGATTTTGTAGTTTTCTCTTCTTCTAATTTTAATAATTTAAAATAAGTTGCTTTAAAACGACCATTTATAATTTCGCCTTGAACCTCTGCTTTTCTTTTTGCTACACAAAATCCTCCTTTTGCATGAGGATGTCCAAAGTCTTTAATTGTTGCACCATCTACATAATAAGCTTTTCCATCTATCATAATTGCCAAATCACAATCATCGCCCTCTAAATTAAAATTACACTCACCACAAGATGCTATTACTGTTAATAATTTTTTTTGAGGATCTGGTGTTTTGGCAGAATTGGGAGATACTTGTGCAAATGCTACATAAGAGATAAAAGAAAAAATTAAAGTACTAATAAAGCTTTTCATTGTGTATTAAAATTTTATCGTGAAAAATATTTGCAACGAATTTATAACATATTTCAATGATGCACTATTGCTTTATTTTAATTTTAATTTCTCAAAAAAATAGCACAGATTAAATTTTCATTTTTCCATCTTCTGTTTTTATTTTACTTTGCTACAATAAATTAATTTGATATGTATAAAAGTAAGATAGCTGGAATAGGAAAGTATGTGCCTTCGCAAGTTGTTACAAATAAAGATTTAGAAAAATTAATGGATACAAATGATGAATGGATTCAAGAACGTACAGGAATAAAAGAAAGAAGATACGCACATCGTACACAAGAAACTACAGCAACCATGGGTGTTGAAGCTGCTAAAATTGCTATTGAAAGAGCAGGTATTACTGCACAAGATATAGACTTTATTGTTTTTGCTACACTAAGCCCAGATTATTATTTTCCTGGTTGTGGTGTTTTGGTACAAAGAGCTTTAGAAATGAAAGAAATTGGAGCATTGGATATTCGCAATCAGTGTAGTGGTTTTGTTTATGCTTTAAGTGTTGCAGATCAATTTATAAAAACAGGCATGTACCAAAATATTCTTGTAATAGGTAGCGAAAAACACAGTTTTGGTTTGGATTTTACAACACGTGGCAGAAATGTAAGTGTAATTTTTGGTGATGGGGCTGGTGCTGTTGTATTACAGCGTTCCAGCAATAATACAAGTGAAATTTTAAGTACACATTTGCATAGCAATGGCAACGATGCAGAAACTTTGGCAATGTATAACCCTGGTACACACGCTAACTATTGGAAAAAAGATTTAGCAGATTTTAATGAAGCATCATTAGGCGATATGTTTATGAGCCATAGCATGATTGATAATGCACAAAACTTTCCTTTTATGGATGGACCAGCAGTTTTTAAAAAAGCTGTTGTAAAAATGCCTGAAGTAATTATGGAAGCTTTGCAAGCTAATAATTATACAACACAAGATATTGATATGTTAATTTCACATCAAGCCAATTTGCGTATAATACAATTTATTCAGCATACGCTAAAACTCAATGACGACAAGGTGTACAACAATATTCAACAATATGGCAATACAACTGCTGCAAGTGTGCCTATTGCACTTTGTGAGGCTTGGGAAAAAGGAAAAATTAAAGAAGGAGATTTGGTTTGTTTAACAGTTTTTGGCAGTGGATTTACTTGGGCAAGTGCTTTATTAAAATGGTAATTTTTAAAATTAAAATAAATTTTATGAAAATTTTACTTTTAACCGCAACACTTTTTTTGAGTACTATTTTATTTGCTCAAGAAGAAGAAACAACTGTACAAGTTTTTCAAATTTCTGCTCAAGATAATACGCTCAGAGCATATTCTGATGGTAGTAGCAATAAATCGGTTTTAGTTTTAAAAAAAAATATAAACGAGCAAGGAAAATTGGTAATTATTTATTCTAATACAAGAGTAGAGAACAATATAAAAAGAGAATACTATATAGCAGATGAAAATGGTAAAGAATTAAGGCTTCGTTTTTTAACAAGAGTGATAGGTATTTCGCATATTTATCTTAAAGATTTATTCGTACAAACCAATGCAGGAAATACTTATAGCCTATTTACAAGAACTACTACAACAGATAATGAGCCTGTTATACAAAATGTTTTGCTATGTAAAATAGAAGTAAGGTAAACCTTAAAAAGTTTAAGCATTAATAAGAATTGATTAAGTAAATAGAAGGCAATGAACAGAAAATTATTATACCTTATTAATCCTGTTGCAGGAACAGGAAAAAAAGAAAACATAAAAGCCTTAATAGAAAAAGAAACTTTAGCAGCCAATTTGCCTTTTGAAATAATTAATACCAATGCTGCTGCTAATTATAATTTTTTAAAAGAAAAAATAAACACCGAAAAAATTACTGATGTAATAATGGTGGGCGGCGATGGAACTATTAATCAAATTGTAAATAGTTTAAGATTTTTGCCAGTAAGGTTTGGTATTATACCTGTAGGCAGTGGCAATGGTTTAGCAGGAGCAGCACAAATACCCATGAAACCCAAAGATGCTTTGCAACTTATTTTTAATGGCAATAGCAAAAAGGTAGATTCGTTTTTAATCAACAACCAATTTTCGTGTATGCTTAGTGGCATTGGGTTTGATGCAAAAGTGGCTCATGATTTTAGCTCTAAAGCAATGAGAGGTTTGCTTACTTACACTACACAAAGTTTAATTAATTTTTTTAAAGCACAACCTTATCAGTTTGAAATTACTATTGATGATTTTTCTTTTTTTACTGATGCGTTTTTTATTAGTATAGCCAATAGTAATCAGTTTGGAAATAATTTCACCATTGCTCCTCAAGCAAGTTTAAATGATGGATTGTTGGATATTGTTGTTGTTCAAAAAATGAACAAAGCAAAACTTCCTTTTGCTATTCTTAAACAAATAAGAGGTAATAATAAATTAGAAGAGTTGGTAGAAGAGGTAACCAAGAAAAATATTTTATATTTTCAAACATCATCTCTTAAAATTAAAAATTTAAAACATGCTCCTTTTCATATTGATGGAGAGCCTCAAGAAACTTCAGATGAATTTCAAATAGATATTATTAAAGACTGTTTTGATTTAATTCAACCATAAAAATAAAATTGAAATTACAAGTATATTAGGCTTAAAAAAAGAAGGGCCTGCTCTAAATAGAGCTGGCCGTTGCTAACCTATGAAAAACACCAAGTTTAAAATAAGGTGTAAAAAATATTGTTTTATTCAAGAGCCTCTAAAGATGAATTTGCTTTTTGTTTTTGTTGTATTCTTTTCTTTACCTCTTTTTGTAACTCTGTTAAAAAATCTCTCTCTGCTTTGAATACAAGATTTACTCTGTTATCATCATTTAAAACTTTTTTAAACTCAGGCTTATACCTTTTTTTAATGTTTAAAGTTTCTTCCTGATATTTTAATTCATCTTCTTTATTATTAACTCTTGCTTTTTTAGTTTCCTCAAAATAGGTATTGTAAAGGGGCCAAAAAGTTTGAGCTTCGGTTGGTGTAAGTTTTAAAACATGGGTCATGTAAGCCACTTTTAAAGCTTGTATCCTCTCTCCTTTTTTAGCTCCTCCTCCTCCTTGTGCATTTACAAAATGAGCCAACACTGCAAAGATTGTAAAAAATAATACTCGTTTCATAATTTTTAAATTAAATCTTATCTGTTGCAATTTCGCTATTTATAGACTCTTCATTCAAATAATAAACTAAATCATCGGTGCTTGCAATTTCAAATAAACCTGAAATGCCTGCTGTATCATTATTTTCATGAGATGAAAAATAAATAGGCGAATGTACAGAAGATAAATAATTTGTTATTTCATCATCATTTGCTGTTGCTAATTCATGTTGTAAATTTTCTTTGTTGTTAGTAGTTAAAAAATTCAACATACTAAACGCAATGAAACCTATAAATATTGCAGCAGCAGCGTATGGCAACCATTTTTTAACAAATTGCTTTACAAAAAAACTTTTTTGAGTAGCATTTGTTTTATGCAATAATGTACTAAAATAATTGTCAGGAGTGCTATAAATAGGCTTTTTGGATATAGTATTTAATAGAGGTGCAACTGCATTTAACTCTTCTTCAATTTCTGAGAAATGGCTTTTTTGAGCAGAGGCAATTTCTACAATATTGGTTGAAAATTCTTGAAAATAATTTTCAGGTGTTGTAAAAAGGTTTTTATTGGAAATATTGTTTAATACCAAATGTTCGCCTTTAATTTTTTCTACAATTTGATGAGGAAATGAATTGAAATAATTTTCATCAATATTATATACATTCTTTTTAGGCAGGTTAGCAACAGCCAGTGCAACTTCTTTTAATTCATGGTATATGTTATTATCTTTTTTCATAAAAACTCAATAACTAAGACTTTTGTTATGCTTATTGGTTTAATGATTAATAATAAAGTCTTCGATTTTTTTTGCAGCATGATGATAGCTTGCTTTTAATGCACCTTCAGTAGTATCTAATATTTTGCTCATTTCGTCATAAGGCAATTCATCAAAATATCGTAAGTTAAAAACTATTCTTTGTTTTTCTGGCAACTGCTGTATAGCAAGCTGTAATTTCCATTCCAAACGATTAGCATCGAAGTTGCTTTCTGCTTTTATTTTATTAGATAAACTTTCTCCTACATCATCAAAACTTGTTACCGATTTCTTTTTTTGGTTTTCTAAAAATGTAAGGCTTTCGTTGGTAGCAATTCTGTACAACCAAGTGTAAAGTTTACTATCTTCTCTAAAATTTCCCAATCCATTCCAAACCTTTATAAACATATTTTGAAGTACATCATTAGCATCATCATGCGTTACAACCAACCTTCTAATATGCCAATACAACTGCTCCTGATATTTTTTTACCAGAGCTGTAAAAGCTTTTTCTTTTAAATCGGGTTGTTTAAATTGTTGTAATAAAGTAATATCGTCTAAGTGCATTTTAGCAATCTCTTTTTTTATTATTAACCAAATTTCACGCCTAAAGTTTAAATGAAGTCATAAAATGTAAAAGAATATTTTACTTCACAGGTTTTTGTTATTTAATTTTAAATAAAACATTCTATTTGCTTTTGTATAACATCTACTTTTGCAGCAAAATTTTTATTTCATGAACAAAGTTTTTCTTTTCATTGCTTTTATGGTTATTGCCAATTTTTCCAATGCTCAAAAAACAAAGTTTGACTCTACTTTAAAAATAGGAAAAACAGGTTATAGAGTTATTTGCAGCAATAAGCCTAATAAAAAAAATAATTTGCGTGTAACCCTTATTGGTTTTGAGGAAAATAAAGAAGATTTGAATATTGATATTAAAGGGCAAGTTACAGGTGCAGAAATTGATGATTTGAATAAAGATGGATTTCCTGATTTGGTAGTGTATATTGTAACAGATAACGAAAAAAATCAAGGAACTGTTTTTGCCATTACATCAAATGAAAATAAAACTATTGCTCCTATTATTTTTCCAAGTTTAATGGATAATGAAAAATATAGAACAGGTTATACAGGCAATGATGTTTTTAAATTATTAAATGGAACACTAACACATAAATTTACTGTAACAGACAATACCAATGCAGCAACCCAAGCTATTGTTGCACGTCAATTATTGTACAATGTGGTAAAAAGCGATAATGGAGTTTGGAAATTTAATGTTATAAGAAGTATAGATATTCCAAGACCTTAAAATTTGTTCTCTAATTTTTTAAAATTCCTTGTTGATGAAGCAAATAAAATCGGCACTTATTTCTGTTTTTTATAAAGATGGATTAGAGCCAATAGCAAAACAATTACAAAAATTAGGAATTACCATTTACAGCACCGGCGGCACTCAACAATTTTTAGAAGACGCAGGCATTTCATGTATAGCTGTAGAAAGCCTTACAACCTATCCATCAATTTTAGGAGGCAGAGTTAAAACATTGCACCCTGTAGTATTTGGTGGAATTTTAGGAAAACGTAACGACACATTGCATATACAAGAAATGCAGCAATATAATATACCAGCAATAGATGTAGTGATTGTAGATTTATATCCATTTGAAGAAACTGTTGCATCAACCAATGAAGAAAAGTTGATTATTGAAAAAATAGATATTGGTGGTCCAAGTATGATACGAGCTGCTGCTAAAAATTTTAATGATGTAGTAGTAGTAGCATCAAAAGAGCAATACAATGAGCTACAAACTCTATTAGAAACACAAAATGGCAGTACATCGTTAGAGCAACGCAAAAGCTTTGCTGCAAAGGCTTTTCAAGTAGTTATGAATTATGATATTGCTATTAGCAACTACTTTAATCCAACTAATACAATAGCACCATCATCTACCCAAAAACAAATACTTCGTTATGGCGAAAACCCTCATCAACAAGCAAGTTATTGGGGTAATTTATCAAAATTGTTTAACCAATTAAATGGCAAAGAACTATCTTATAATAATTTGGTTGATGTAGATGCAGCTATACAATTAATAAAAGAATTTGATAAAAAAGAAGAAGTAGTTTTTGCCATAATTAAACACACCAACGTATGTGGAGTTGCTTCAAGAAAAACTGTTTTTGAAAGTTTTGAAGCTGCACTTGCAGGAGATAATGAAAGTGCTTTTGGAGGCATTTTAATAACCAATGAAACACTTGATAAATCTACTGCCGAGGCAATAAATGAATTATTTTTTGAAGTATTAATTGCACCTGCTTTTGATACAGATGCCTTGCAAATTTTAAAAAGCAAAAAGAATAGAATTTTATTAGAGTTGCTTAATAATAATGATGCCAATACCACTAATCAATTTCAACAAAAAAATTTATTAAACGGCATACTTACGCAACAAATAGATAAAGGAAATTATACAGAATGGAAAGAAGTAGGAGGAAGAATAACTACAGAACAAGAAAAACAAGATTTAATTTTTGCCAACATCATTTGTAAGCATTTAAAAAGTAATGCTATTGCATTAGTAAAAAACAAACAGTTGATAGGAAAAGGTTGTGGGCAAACATCAAGGATTGATGCACTACGACAAGCTATTGCAAAAGCTCAGCAATTTAATTTTAACTTAAAAGGTGCAGCATTAGCAAGTGATGCTTTCTTCCCTTTTAATGATTGTGTAAGCATTGCACATGCAGCAGGAATAGAATCTTTTATACAACCTGGTGGCAGTATAAGAGATAAAGACAGTATTGATTATACTGTGCAACACAATCTTGCAATGGTATTTACAGCAATGCGACATTTTAAACATTAATCTTTCTAATTGACAACAAAACAAAAAGGATATTCAGCATTAGCAGTTACTTCCATTGTTTGGGGTACAACTTGGGTTGCTGTAAAATTTGGCATACAAAATATGCCAGCACTGCAATTAGCTGCAATACGTTTGTTTTTCGCAGGATTAATTTTTGTATTGTTTTATTTAATCTTCAAAAAATTTTCTTTGCCGCCTCAAAAACAGTTGTGGCAATTATTTATTTTATCCATTTTTACATTTGTATTTGCCAATGGTTTAAGTGCATGGAGTTTGCAATATATACCCAGTGGTTTAGGAGCTTTAATAGGTGCTTTGTATCCTTTATGTGTAGTAATTATTGAGTACTTTTTTTACAAAAGTAAATCACTTAATATGCTTACTGTAATAGGTATTGGTTTGGGAATTATAGGTGTAGGATTGGTACTGTATGAAAATACCATTAATGTACACGAAAAAGGTTTTTTTATTGGGCTGGCTTTATCAATAATAGCAACTATTTCATGGAGTTTTAGTACCATAATGATTGCTAAACAAAAAGTAAAAATAAATCCTTATTATGGTTTAGGTTGGCAAATGATTTTTGGTGCTATATTGGTTTTTATTTTAAGTATTTCAACAAATAATTTTATTCCTTTTGCTAAAATTCCTGTCTTTTCTTGGTTAATGATTGCCTATTTAATTATTGCTGGCTCTGTTATAACTTTTATTGCATTCATTTATTCAATGAAACACTTAAACCCTACCATTGCTTCTTTGTATGCCTACATGAATCCTATTGTAGCTATAGGTATAGGTACATTTTTATTGAATGAAAAAATTACTATACAATTAATTATAGGAGCAATAATTACTTTATTGGGCGTGTATTTGGTAAATTATTCAGATAAAGCAAATAGGATTAAAATAGAAGATTTAGAACACTAAACACTCATCATTTCTTTTTCTTTTGCTTGTAAATGCTTATCCACTAAAGCAATGTGTTTATCAGTAACTGCCTGAATATTTGCTTCAGCATCTTTAGCAATATCTTCACTTAAACCATCTTTTTGTCCTTTCTTTATTTGCTCAATAGCATCTCTTCTAATGTTACGAATAGCAACTTTTGAGTTTTCGCCTTCTGCACTTGCTTTTTTAAATAATTCTTTTCTACGTTCTTCTGTAAGTGGTGGTAAAAACAAACGTATTTGGTTGCCATCGCTTTGAGGAGTTATGCCAATATTAGCCTGCATAATAGCTCTTTCAATAGCTGCTAAAATACTTTTTTCCCATGGTTGAATACTAATAGTTTTCGCATCTAACACTGTTATATTGGCTGCCTGATTAATTGGTGTAGGATTACCATAATAATCTACTACTATACCATCTAACATAGTAGGAGAAGCTTTTCCAGCTCTTATTTTTGTTAATTCTTGTTCTAAATGATTAATTGCTTTTTGCATAGACGTTTTTACATCGTCTATAATTAATTCTACTTCTTCTGTTAGCATAACAATATAAAATTTGGGGGCAAATCTAATAAATGATGTTGAACAAAGACCATTGCAAGATAAATTTATGACAACAAACTTTTTCTACGAACAAGAAACTAAATTTAGAACGAGTAAGCTTATTTGGTACAAGCTGCATTGTGAAATGAATTTACTACAAAGTGTATCATATTAAGCGAAACATCTGCTTGTGCTTTGGTACAACACCTCAAGAGATTCTTCACTTCGTTCAGAATAACATGAAAATTGGAAACTGCAAAAGCAAATTAATTCCTTAATGGCTTACCACTTTTTAAAACACTTTGTATGCGTTCTAAAGTTTTCTTTTCGCCACATAGACTTAAAAAAGCTTCACGTTCCAAATCTAATAAATATTGTTCAGTTACAAATTGAGGTTCGCTTAAATCGCCACCACACATTACATAAGCTAATTTTTTGGCAACAAAGGCATCATGCTCTGTAGCATAATTGGCACGTTGCATACCATTAATTCCTGCCAGCATTGCTCCTAATCCTAAACGCCCTAACACTTTAATATCTTTTCTTGGTTGAGGCATGGTGTAACCTTTGTCGTACAAATCAATCACTGCTTTTTTTGCTTCTGCAATTCTTCTATTTATATTCATCACTACATCGTCATGTCCTTTTCTTAAAATACCCATATCATAAGCTTCAAAAGCACTTGTAGCAACTTTTGCAGTTGCAATAGAAAAGAACCTGTCTTTTAAAGTATTTGTATCTGGTTCGTCTTTGTGTAGTTCATCACTTGCTCTTACAACAAATTCTTTAGTACCTCCTCCTCCAGGAATTAAGCCTACACCTAATTCAACCAAACCAATATAAGTTTCTGCAGCAGCACAAATTTTATCAGCATGTAAATTCATTTCGCAGCCTCCGCCTAATGTTAAACCATGTGGTGCAGTAACAACAGGAGTACTGCTATAACGCAAACGCATCATAGTATTTTGAAACATTCTTATTGCCATATCCAACTCATCATATTCTTGCTCTATCGCAAGCATAAAAATCATTCCTACGTTTGCACCTGCACTAAAGTTTGCACCTTCATTGGCTATAACCAATCCTTTAAATTTTTCTTCTGCAATAGCAATGGCTTTATTTACACCTTCTAATACTTCGCCTCCAATGCTGTTCATTTTTGTACTCCATTCAAAACCTGCAACACCATCACCTATATCATACATTTTACAGGCAGAGTTTTTCCAAATTAATTTATCTGAATGATTTCTTAAAACAATAAAGGCATTGTCTTCTGATGCATCTTCTTGTATGGTTGATTTATAATTTTTATTTTGGGGTGAGTAATATAATTTTTTTCCATTTTCTACTTTGTAGAATGATGTAAATCCGTTTGCCAACATTTCATCTACCCATGCAGTAACCTTATAACCATTGGCTTTCATGGCTTCTACAGTTTTTGCAACACCTAAAACATCCCAACTTTCAAAAGCACCAATTTCCCAACCAAAGCCTGCCATCATAGCATCATCTACACGATAAATTTCATCACTAATTTCTGGAATACGATGAGAAATATAAGAGAATAAAGAGTAATGAAATTGTCTGTAAAATTCACCTGCTTTATCTGTACCTGCATTTACTGTTTTTATTTTTGTTTTTAAATCATCAATAGGTTTTGCAGTTTCAAGAGTAGCAAATTTTGGTTTCTTTCTTGGCTCATATTCAAACGTAGAAAGATTGAGTGTTTGAATATCGCTTTTACCTTCTGGAGTTTTTACTTTCTTAAAAAAACCTTGTTTTGTTTTATCTCCCAACCAATTATTAGCAACAATTTTATCTAACCAACTTGGAATATTAAATATTTCTTTCGCTTCATCATCAGGACAATTTTCTGCAACACCTTTTGCAACTTTTACCAATGTATCAATACCTACAACATCTGCTGTACGAAATGTTGCAGATTTAGGACGACCAATTATTGGACCTGTTAATGCATCAATTTCATCAATACTTAAACCTAATTTTTCCATGATATGAAAAATGCTCATGATGCTGAAAACCCCTATTCTATTGGCTATAAATGCAGGTGTGTCTTTACATAACACAGTAGTTTTTCCTAAAAATAAATCGCCATAGTGCATTAAAAAATCTACAACAGTTTTATCTGTATCAGGCGTAGGAATTATTTCTAACAAACGTAAATAACGTGGTGGATTAAAAAAGTGTGTGCCACAAAAATGCTTTTTAAAATCATCACTTCTTCCTTGCGATAATAAATGAATAGGAATACCTGATGTATTGGAGGTTATTAAAGTTCCTTGCTTTCTAAATTGTTCTACTTTTTCATACACCTGTTGTTTTATATCCAATCTTTCAATTACAACTTCTATAATCCAATCGCAAGTTGCAATATCTTTCATGTTGTCATCAAAGTTTCCTGTAGTAATTTTTTTGGCTACCTCTTTTGTATATACAGGGCTTGGATTACTTTTTAATGCAGCAGTTAAAGCATCATTAACAATTTTATTTTTTAATGCAGTTTTTGCATCTGCAGGTGTATCTTTTGGTACAATATCCAACAACAAAACTTGTACGCCAATACCTGCAAAATGACAAGCAATTCTGCTACCCATTACACCACTTCCTAAAACTGCAATTTTTTTTATTGTTCTTTTCATGTGTATATACAATTAAAGCTGATAATAATTTGAATAATTTAAACCTTTTTGATTACTTAAAAAGTATCATTTAAAAGCAACATCAAAGTTAAAGGAAAAATTAGTTAGCTATGCAACTATTTTTATTTAAAAGAAAAAGAGATGTAAGATTTACCAAGTAAAACCAGGGAATTTAAAAAAGAAAATTTTCCATTTACCTGCTTCTATGTAAAAAAATAATTTAAACTGATTGTCAAATTCTACAAATTCGTTGTTAGGTAAAATTGCTTTGTATGCTACATTGCCTTCTGCTAAAGCATAGCCATCGTTTTCAGCAAAAATATCAAAGTCAATTTCTTCTATTGTATAGTCAATGTTTTCAAAATTTTTATACGAGTTAAAAAGGGTTTCAAATTTGTTTAAAGTTTCAGTTTTTGAAAATTTCTTTTTATAATCTGATACAAATTCCTGTGCAAATTCTTCTGAATTTTCATTAAAATTCATTTCAAAAAAATGGCATAGAAATGCTAAAGCGGTTGCTTTAATTTCTTTTGCATGATTTCTTTGAGGCTTATTGTTATTTGAAATGGAATTCACTTTATAGAAAATATTTTTTCAATTTTGGTAATTATAAGACTGCAAATTTAATTTAAACTAATTGTATTACTTGATTGTAAAGATGTATTTACCTTTGACAAAATTTTACATTTAGCACTCAATTTATGAAGTTTAAGTTTTTAATTATTTTGCTGGGTATTATTATTTGCACTCCAGTAGTTCATGCACAAAAAAAGAAAAAAGAATCTTTCTTTAAAAGTATGTATTTGCAATGGGGTTATAATAAAGAGTGGTACACCAATAGTACTTTGCATTTTAAAATGAGTAATGGCAACGACTTTAAATTACATAATGCAAAAGCTCATGATGCTACAGATTATGATGCAATAGTGAAAAAGCCTTTACAAATTTCAATTCCACAATATAATTATAGAATAGGATTTTACTTAAATCATGCAAAAACAAAAGCTTTAGAAATAAATTTTGACCATGCAAAATATATTGTAACTGATGGTCAAAAAGTACATGTTACTGGCGTTATAGATGGTGTACAAGTTGATGGAGATAGCACTTTAAATCCAGATTCTTTTTTACATTTTGAACATACAGATGGTGCAAATTGGTTGCATATAAATTATGTAGAACAAAGAACTTTAAGTAATACCAAATCCAGTAATAGAAAATTATTAACCTGGGTTTGGAAAGTTGGTGCAGGTATAAATATTCCAAGAAGTGATTTTACTTGGCGTGGAGATAATATGAACAATATGTTTCACATTGCTGGTTATAATATTAGTGCAGAGAGTGGCTTTAGAATTTATCCTTCAAAAAATTTCTTTTTAGAATTTACTGGTAAATCTGGATTTGTACACTACTTAAATGCATTAGCAAATACTGAAACATTAAAAGGTAATAGGGTAAGGCACAGCTTTGGTTATTTTGAAATTATAGGAACTTTTGGTTTTGATATTAACTGGTAAAACTAATCACTAATAATAGCTTGTGTTTAAATTAGTATTTGCTTTTTCTGCTTTTTCAATAATACTATAATCCGATAAAATAAGAGCCTTGTTGCGTTTTACGCATACGTCATGTTCAAAATGTACAGAAGGTTTTCCGTCTTTTGTTCTTACAGTCCATCCATCTTTATCTGTATAAACATCTTTAGTACCCATATTAATCATAGGCTCTATTGCTAACACTAAATTTTCTTTCAGTTTTGGCCCTGTGCCTCTTTTACCATAATTAGGTACTTGTGGGTCTTCGTGCAAATTTTTTCCTAATCCATGACCAACTAATTCTCTTACTACACCATAGCCATATTTTTTTTCTGTGTGTTCTTGAATAGCAAAGCCAATATCGCCAAGTCTGTTGTTTACAATGGCTTGTTCAATTCCTTTGTAGAGGCTTTCTTTGGTAACTTTCACTAATTGTAAAACAGCTTCAGTTACTTCTCCAATTATAAAAGTATAAGCATGATCGCCATGCCAACCATTTAAAATAACCCCTAAATCAATAGAAACAATATCTCCTTCTTTTAGCTCTGTTTTATTAGGAAAGCCATGTACTACAACATCATTAACACTTGCACATATTGCATAAGGATATGTGCCTTGATAATTTTTAAACGAAGGAATTGCATGATGATCTCTTACAAACTGTTCACAAAGTGTATCAATTTGTAAAGTAGTTATACCAGGTTTTAAAATGTTAGCTACTTCTGTAAGTGTTTTACTTACTAAGGTTGCAGCATTTTTCATTAGGGCTACTTCGGCTTCTGTTTTATAAGTAATCATTCCTTTAGGTCTATAAGTCATTTAAAAGAAAAGAAACCTGTTAGATATGATCCAACAGGTTTCTAAAATTTATATAGTTATTTCAAATTTTAAATAGTAGTTGTTGGCATACTTGAACTTTGCTGACGACCCACTACTCTTCCACTACTCATTAATCCATCATATTGACGCATTAACAAGTAAGTTTCTATTTGTTGTAAAGTATCTAAAATTACTTGAACCATAATTAGCAAACTTGTACCACCAAAGAAAGTAGCAAAAGATTGTGATACGCCAAATCTTTCTACAAAGCCAGGTAATATACCAACCAATGCTAAAAATATAGCTCCAGGTAAAGTTACTTTATCCATGATAGAGCCAATAAAATCTGCTGTTGGTTGACCAGGTTTTACTCCAGGAATAAAACCATTATTCTTTTTCAAATCTTCAGCTATTTGCTTTGGATTAAAAATTAAAGCTGTGTACAAAAATGTAAATGCAATAGTCATTACAGCAAAAACAGTCATGTATAGTGGATGAGCCTGATTATTGAATATTCGTATAATACCTTCTTTGGAGTCTAAGTTTGTAAAAGATACAAGTGTTGGTAAAAACATAATTGCTTGGGCAAAAATGATTGGCATAACACCTGCACTATTTACTTTTACAGGTAAGAATTGTCTTGCACCACCAAATTGTCTATTTCCAACAATTTGCTTTGCATAATTCACTGGTATTTTTCTTACCCCTTGTACTAAAATTATTAATCCTACAACTACTGCAATAAAAACAGCAATTTCTATTAAGAACATTAATAAACCGCCACCACCTTTTTCTTGTTTAGCAGTCCATTCTTGAATAATACTGATAGGAAAACGTGCCAAAATACCAATCATGATAATAATAGAAGTTCCATTTCCTAATCCTTTATCTTGTATTTTTTCGCCAAGCCACATTACAAACAAAGTGCCTGATGTTAAAATAATAACAGTAGTGAAAGGGAAGAATGCTCTGTATGCAGGAATAATAGCATCTGCATAACTTCCATTAATGTATGCTAAATAAGCTCCTGCTTGAAAAGCAGTTACAATAACAGTAAGATAGCGTGTCCATTGATTGATTTTTTTAGTGCCGCTTTCTCCTTCTTTTTGAATTTTTTGTAATTGAGGTACTAAAATGGTCATTAACTGCATAAAGATAGATGCAGAAATGTAAGGCATAATACCTAAGGCTAAAATAGATGCTTGCGAAAATGCACCACCTGCAAAGGCATCAAACAATCCTAATAATCCTGTTGTTTTATGCGATTGTTTGATATTATCTAAAATAACAGTATCAATACCTGGTAGTACAATGAATGTACCAAACCTATAAATGAAAATGAATAATAAGGTAATAATGATTTTGCTTCTTAGCTCCTCAATACTCCATATATTCTTTAGTGTTTGAATTAATTTTTTCACTTTATTTTTCTATTGTAACAGTTAATACATTAAACCAAAAAAGACACATATTAAAATGTGTCGTGCAATATAGGCGAAATTTATTTAACAATTTCAACACTTCCGCCTAAAGCTTCAATTGCTGCTTTAGCTTTTTCACTTATAGCGTTTATCTTAAAGGCTAATTTTGATTTAAGTTCTCCGGTTGCTAATACTTTTACTTTATCAGTTCTGCTTATTAAACCATTGATGTATAAGTTTTCTAAAGAAAATTCTGGTAAAGCATATTTTTCTTGCAACTGCTCTATTTGACCTAAATTAAATACTTTGTATTCTACACGGTTTATATTTTTGAAACCACGCTTTGGAACACGACGCTGAATTGGCATTTGTCCGCCTTCGTGAGCATTTTTGCGTTGATAACCTGCACGGCTTTGACCTCCTTTATTTCCTTTAGTTGATGTACCACCTTTACCACTTGCCTCACCACGACCTAATCTTTTTTCTTTGTGTGTACTGCCTGTTGCTGGTTTTAAAGAATGTAATTTCATTTTATTTTGATTTTAAACTTTCGGGGAATCGCCCCTCGCATTTTAAATTAATAAATTATAAAAACAGAAAAGTTGTTTAATAAAAAATATTAAGCAATTTCTTCTACTTTCACTAAATGGCTTACTTTATTTACCATTCCTAAAATTTGTGGTGTAGCTTCTACTTCTTTTGAAGCATTTAGTTTTTTAAGTCCTAAAGCCAATAGGGTTAATTTTTGACGTTCAGGTCTATCTATGCTACTTTTAACTTGTGTTATTTTAATTTTTGACATTTTAAATAGTTTTAAGAAGTTTTAAAATTAAAGTTTGATGGCTTATTTAATAAAAAAGTACAAACCTTTAATTATTCTACTTGCTACAAATTTTATCCATTAAACACTTTGCTTAATTTAATATTTCTATGTTTTGCAACTTGTATAGGTTCTCTTAAAGAAGTTAAAGCTTTAATAGTTGCTTTTACTACGTTATGAGGGTTTGCAGAGCCTAAACTTTTTGCTTGTACATCAGTATATCCAGCACTTTCCAATACAGCACGCATACTTCCTCCAGCAATTACACCAGCTCCTTGTGCTGCGGGTTTAATTAATACTTTTGCAGCTCCCGATTTAGAAAGTTGTTCGTGAGGTATTGTACCACGCATTACAGGTACTTTTACTAAATTTTTCTTTGCGTCTTCTATTCCTTTTGTAATTGCTTCTTGCACTTCTTTTGCTTTTCCTAATCCATGTCCTACAACACCATTTTCATTGCCTACTACAACTAAAGCTGAAAAAGAAAATGTACGACCACCTTTGGTAGTTTTTACTACACGATTAATGGCAACTACTTTATCTTTTAACTCTACGTCGCCGCCAGCTTTTACTTTATTATCGCTTACTTTAGACATTATATTTATTTTGTAATTTGTTGTTGATTAAAATTTAAGTCCACCTGCTCTTGCTCCTTCTGCTACAGCTTTTATACGACCATGATATAAATTACCACCACGATCAAAAACACAAATACTTAAGCCTAATTCTGTTGCTTTGCGTGCAATAGCTTCGCCAACTAATTTTGCTTTTTCAGTTTTTGTTACTTTTTGAGCAGCAATATCTTTATCTGTAGAAGCTGCTGATGCCAGTGTTGCTCCAACATTATCATCAATTAATTGAGCATAAATTTCTGCATTGCTTCTATACACGCTTAAACGTGGTTTTGCTGCTGTACCGCTAATTTTTTTACGAATGCGATATTTAATTTTTTGTTTTTTATCTAATTGGGTACTCATACCTTTTTATTTATTAGTTGCCAATTCTGCTGGCAATTTTATTATTTCTAATTAATTATTTACCTGCTGCTTTACCTGCTTTTCTTCTCAACACTTCACCTACAAATTTCACACCTTTTCCTTTGTATGGTTCTGGTTTACGCAAGCTTCTTAATTTAGCCGCTACTTGTCCTAATAATTGTTTGTCAGAACTTTCTAAAGTTATTATTGGGTTTTTACCTTTCTCTGTAGCTGTAGCAACTTTTAATTCTTTAGGAACTTCGAAAATGATGTTGTGAGAGTAACCTAAAGATAAATCTAAAGTATTGCCTGTATTAGCTGCTTTAAAACCTACCCCTACTAATTCTAATTCTTTTTTATAACCTTCAGTTACGCCTTTTACTAAATTATTTATTAATGCACGATACAATCCATGTAATGCTCTATGACGTATTTGATCTGTTGGACGAGTTATTTCAATATGTCCATCTTTTACTTCTACTTTAATATCACGGTCAATAGCTTCTTTTAATTCGCCTTTTGGTCCTTTTACTGTTACTTTATTATCACTTCCTACAGTTACTGTAACGCCAGAAGGTATTGTTATGGGTTGTTTTCCTATACGAGACATAATCTTTAATTATTTTTATTTACGATTATTTTTTTGATAATGATTTTTTAAGAAGTGTTCAGCTATAGTATAGTAAGCTTAATTGTCTTCTTTTAAAGTTCATAATTTAAGGTCATTATCGGTACCATTAAATTATGAAATGTTTTAGTTGATGTAACAAAGAACTTCGCC